>CENP01021296.1_pt1 | contig 17364 bp, 14 predicted proteins | sample 361281 | NCBI WGS metagenome assembly CENP01 (sample SAMEA2591122, study PRJEB7988) | marine metagenome | biome: marine biome (ENVO:00000447); feature: deep chlorophyll maximum layer (ENVO:xxxxxxxx); material: saline water (ENVO:00002010), including plankton (ENVO:xxxxxxxx) | depth 70 m | reverse complement strand
AGTGGTCTCGTGACCCGCCATTACATTGGAAGCAGAATCACCAACTAATATAATATCAATACCAGCATGATCAAGGATTCCTGCCATGGTAAAGTCGTAGGCGGTTAACATGGCAATTTTTTCCCCTTTGACCTTCATTTCTGCCAATGTTTTTGTTGTAACTCTGGTATAATTTTCAAATGTTTTTGACATAACGACCATAAAAGTAGTTTTTTTTGTTTTGATGTCTTAAAAAAATCAACTACTAAAAAATTAGTATGACAAGGTGTCAGAGATACTATTCTGGCACAATGCTTGTTTTTAATTTCTAAATTTAAATAATTATGAGCAAAATAATCGGAATCGATTTAGGTACCACCAACTCATGTGTTTCCGTAATGGAGGGAAACGAACCTGTGGTCATTCCAAATGCCGAGGGAAAAAGAACTACACCCTCTATAATTGCATTTGTTGATGGTGGCGAAATAAAAGTTGGAGATCCTGCCAAAAGGCAAGCAGTAACGAATCCCACTAAAACCATTGCATCTGTAAAAAGATTCATGGGGAATAAATTCTCAGAATCTTCAAAAGACTCCAAAAACGTAGCATATAAAGTTGCAAAGGGAGACAATGATACCCCAAGGATAGATATTGAAGGTCGACTTTACACCCCACAAGAATTATCTGCTATGATTTTGCAGAAAATGAAAAAGACTGCAGAGGATTACTTAGGGCATGATGTAAGTGAGGCTGTTATTACCGTACCAGCATATTTTAATGATGCCCAACGTCAGGCTACTAAAGAGGCAGGTGAGATTTCTGGATTAAAAGTCCAAAGAATTATTAATGAACCTACGGCTGCTGCCTTGGCTTTTGGTTTAGATAAGAAAAGCGGAGGAGACAGTAAAATTGCTGTTTATGATTTAGGGGGAGGTACTTTTGATATATCAATACTTGAATTGGGAGATGGTGTTTTCGAGGTATTATCAACTAATGGAGATACCCACCTGGGAGGTGACGATTTCGATCAAGTTTTGATAGATTATTTAGCTGATGATTTTAAAAAGGCTGAGCAAATCGATTTAACAAAAGATCCCATGGCCTTACAGCGTTTAAAAGAAGCTTCAGAAAAAGCAAAAATTGAATTGTCTTCCTCTGCGCAGACCGAAATCAACTTGCCTTATATTACAGCCACTGCCTCTGGACCAAAACACTTAGTAACCACCCTCACCCGCGCCAAATTTGAGCAGCTATCTGATCAATTGGTAAAGAGGTCAATGTCACCCGTTAAAAAGGCTTTAGACGATGCTGGCCTTTCTAAGAGTGATATTGATGAGGTTATATTGGTAGGTGGGTCAACGCGTATACCCATTATTCAGGAAGAGGTTGAAAAATTCTTTGGTAAAAAACCATCTAAAGGAGTTAATCCTGACGAGGTTGTAGCCATTGGCGCAGCTATACAAGGAGGAGTTTTGACAGGTGATGTCAAGGATGTATTGTTACTCGATGTAACACCATTATCATTGGGTATTGAAACAATGGGAAGTGTAATGACCAAACTTATTGATTCCAATACTACAATTCCGACCAAAAAATCACAGGTGTTTTCTACTGCTGCTGACAACCAACCCTCTGTAGAGATTCATGTTTTGCAGGGAGAGCGATCTATGGCTTCCGATAACAAAACGATAGGGAGGTTTCACTTAGACGGCATACCCCCTGCCCCTAGAGGGACTCCTCAAATTGAAGTTACTTTTGACATTGATGCAAATGGAATCATCAAAGTAAGTGCCTCCGATAAGGCAACTGGAAAATCTCAAGACATTCGAATTGAGGCTTCTTCGGGTCTTACAGAAGAGGAAATTGAGAAGATGAAGCAAGAAGCTGAAGCCAATGCTGAAAGTGATAAAAAAGCTAAAGAGGAGGTGGATAAACTCAATAGTGCTGATCAAATGATTTTCCAAACAGAAAGTCAGTTGAAAGAATTTGGAGACAAACTATCAGCGGATAAAAAAGCACCGATTGAGTCTGCTTTGGAGGAGTTAAAAAAAGCGCATGAATCCAAAGACTTGATTGTCATTGATGAGGCGCTTGAAAAAATCAATGAGGCTTGGAAAAATGCCTCTGAAGAGATGTACAAAGCCCAAGCCGAATCTGGTCAAGCTGGCGATGCAGGATCCCCACCACCTAATTCAAAGGCACAAAAAGGTACCAAAGGTGGGGATGATGTCCAAGATGTGGACTTCGAGGAGGTAAAAGACTGATTTGAACTCAGTGATTGATAAAAAACCTTCCGTTTGATCTAAACGGAAGGTTTTATTGTTATATTATGTAATGGACAAACAAAAAATATTAGAAACTTGCAATGCCTTTTCAAAAGGGAACCTGATGGAAACGCTCGAAATTGAGTTTGTTGACGTAGGTGCTGATTTTTTGTCGGCTAGAATGCCTGTTACTCCCCGTGTTCACCAGTTACATGGAGTGCTCCACGGTGGAGCGACCATAGCTTTGGCTGAAACAGTTGGAAGTGCAGCCGTTGTAGTTTTGAATCAAGACCCTCAGCTTTCATCAGTTGGATTTGAAATTTCAGCCTATCATGTAAGAAGCATAAGCAGCGGATACGTAACTGCCACTGCCAAACCGTTACACATGGGAAAAAGCATTCAATTTTGGGAAATCAGAGTCGTTGATGAAGAGGACAATTTAATTTCTCACTGTAAATTATCTACTTTTTCTCGGCTCAAAAAATAAATGGATAATCAGGACTTAACGGAAGTTTTTGGGAATCTTTTGTCCCAAAACCAGGCTTTTGTGTTTTATAGGTTACCGCGCTCAAACAGCGTACATTGCTTTTTTCAAGATGATTCTACTTTAAATCTAACCTCTGATTTGAAAATTTATGGTTTTGTAATGAGCCGATTCTATGATTCACTTCCAGCGCCCTACATTTCCAATAAAAATAGATTAGAATTTAAATTCAACCCCAGTTTTTTACAAAGTAAAGTTGACCATAGCGGGAGTTTATCAGAAGATAAATCAACATTCATAGATATAGTCAACAAAACCAAATCAGCGATTTCATCGGGACTTTTGAAAAAATTGGTTGTGGCACGTGATGTAAGGATCAATGAAGCGGTCGATCACTTAAAGATGTTTACTAATTTATTGAGCCTATACACAAACGCAATGGTTTACTATTGGCGTCACCCCAAGGCGGAAACCTGGATAGGAGCAACTCCCGAACAGCTTTTTTCCACTCAGTCTGGGCGGCTGACAACCATGGCGTTAGCTGGTACTTTACCATATAATGACGAAGAAAAATACCATTGGAGTGTCAAGGAAAAGACCGAACAGGGCTGGGTTAGAGATACCTTACAAAAAGATTTGAAAAATCTTTTTCCAAGTGATGTGGTAAAATGTTCAGAAACCTTCACACAAAGGGCAGGAAATTTGGTTCACCTGTGCAACACCTTGACTGTTAATTCTTTGAGTTTTAATACATTGGAATTGATAAAAACACTTCATCCTACCCCAGCTGTAGGAGGTATCCCAGTCGAAGAGGGCACACAATTCCTCATAAAAAACGAAAAACTTGATCGCGCCTATTATGCGGGATTTTTGGGCCCAGTTTGTAAGGAAACCAAAATTGATTTGTTTGTGAATTTACGTTGTGCTCAAATCTTTAAAGAAGCAATCCTATTGTATGTTGGGGCTGGAATTACTTCCGATAGTGATCCAGAAAAGGAATGGGAGGAAACTCAAAACAAAACCAAAACATTATTGGCTGCCCTTTAATGAGTTTGAAGTTATCAATCCCTTTGTGTTTTGTATTTTTGCAAGGCTATGAAAATGAAAAGCGCAGAGAGTAAATTGATTAAATATCCAGAAATTCCACTGGCACAAATGATTGTCCAGTTCTGCGAAAGGAAGGGTATCCAACATATAGTAATCTGTGCTGGTTCTAGAAATGCGCCTCTAACCAATGGTTTTGTAGAAAACCCATTTTTTGAGACTTTCAGTATTGTTGATGAGCGCTCTGCAGCTTTTTTTGCAATGGGGATGGCACAGCAACTAAATAATCCAACTGCAGTGGTTTGCACTTCTGGTTCTGCCCTACTTAATTTCTATCCTGCTGTCGCAGAAGCTTTTTACAGTTACATTCCCCTAGTCGTTATCTCAGCAGACAGAATGCCACATCGAATTGATATTGGAGATGGCCAAACCATAGAACAAAAAGGTGTTTTTGAGCCGCATTTGGTCGATTTCGCTTATCTAATACCAGATGTGATTCACTCTTCGTATACTTTATTGGAAAATCCCAATCAAAAGCTGATTTCAAAAGACGCCTCCATTGAGGAGATCACTATAAAGCAAAAGGAAATCCAAGGCGAAAATGAAAAAAAAATAAATAAGGTTTTAAACCAGGCCATTCAAAAAAGTGGACCAGTGCATCTCAATGTTCCCATGGAAGAACCCCTCTATGGAATGACCCTTTCGCCTTTTGAGATCAACCATGCCGAAAGTCCTGAAATCATTTATAAGAAATTTGATTTTACTCCATTTCAAAAACAGTGGCGGGAAGCAAAAAAAAAACTTATTTTGGTGGGGGTCAATCATCCTGAGTTAATTGATCAAAAATGGTTGGAATTAATTGATTCTGATCCTTCAGTGGTTTTGATGACCGAAACGACCTCAAATTTACGTTTACCCAATTCCATCAATTCAATTGATTCACTGATTGCTCCAATGGAAAAAGGAGATACTTCTTTTTTTGAAACCCTTAAGCCAGAAATTTTATTAACTTTTGGAGGTATGGTGGTTTCCAAAAAGATTAAAAATTTTTTAAGGGAATTTTCTCCAAAAGAACATTGGCATGTTGACCCTTACAGGGCTTATGATACCTATTACTGTTTGAGTCAGCATTTTTCAATTTCAATCAATGATTTTTTTCCAAAATTTTTTGGAGAATATGTTTTGACCAAGAGTGATTATAAAGCCTGTGCTCTATTTCAATATAGAGCTCAACTCCATTTAGGAAATGCCTATTTAGCTCAAATTCCTTTCTCTGATCTTAAAGCTTTTGAAACTATTTTTGAAAAACTTCCTAAAAAAATTCATCTTCAACTGGCCAATAGTTCAACGATTCGCTATGCTCAACTTTTTCAAATACCAGAGTATGCTGAGGTTTTTTGTAATCGAGGTACGAGTGGTATAGATGGATCAACAGCTACTGCAGTTGGGGCCTCTCTTATTAATCAAAACCCAACCTTACTTGTTACAGGCGATCTCAGTTTCTTCTATGATATCAATGGATTGTGGAACAATTATATTCCTTCAGATTTTAGAATCATAGTGATCAATAATGAAGGAGGAGGAATTTTTAGGATCTTACCGGGTGAGAAAGACAGTCCAAAGTTTGATACCTATTTTGAAACCATACACGTTAGAAATGCCCAGCAACTTGCAAAGGCTTATGGCCTTAAGTACAAGGCTGTAAAAACAAATACTGGACTCAGGTGGGCCCTAAAAAGCTTTTTTAAACCCTCCTCCAAACCTAAAATACTTGAGGTCAAAACGCCTAGAAGGATTAATGATAGAATATTATTAAATTACTTTAAAGCCATGCAAAAGTCTTAAATTTGGCATTTAAACAAGACCAATGAAAAAGATAGTTTGGGAAAGCCTAGCCGACTTCAGTGACATTAAATTTGAATTACACGAGGGTGTCGCAAAAATAACAATTAACCGACCAAAGGTTTACAACGCCTTTCGACCAGAGACCAACAATCAAATGCTGGAGGCTATGAATGTATGTAGGGAGCGAAACGACATTGATGTAGTTGTATTTACAGGAGCTGGAGACAAAGCTTTTTGTAGTGGTGGAGATCAAAATGTAAAAGGTGTAGGGGGATACGTAGGAGAAGACGGGGTACCTCGGTTGAATGTTTTGGATTTACACAAACGCATTAGAGAATTACCCAAGCCTGTGATAGCCATGGTTAATGGTTATGCTATTGGAGGGGGACATGTACTTCACGTTGTATGTGACTTAACCATTGCCAGTGAAAATGCAACTTTTGGACAAACGGGTCCAAAAGTAGGGAGTTTTGATGGTGGATTTGGTTCCTCTTATTTGGCGCGACATGTGGGACAAAAAAAAGCCAGGGAGATATGGTTCCTCTGCCAGCAGTATACTGCAGAAGAGGCGGAAAAAATGGGAATGGTCAATAAGGTAGTTCCCTTAGATCAGTTAGAAACCACTGTTTTGGAATGGTGTAAACTCATGCAAAAAAGAAGTCCGTTGGCCTTGCGGATGCTCAAAAGATGCCTTAATGCTGAGTTAGACGGGCAACATGGACTAATGCAACTCGCAGGTGACGCTACCCTAATGTATTACCTAATGGACGAGGCCCAGGAGGGTAAAAAAGCTTTCCTTAACAAAAGAGATCCCGATTTCAAACAGTATCCAAAGTTTCCATAATCCTTGAATACTACAATTTCATTTTGGCTTGCAGCCGCCCGTTTAAGAACCCTTCCTTTATCCGTTGCTGGGATTATTACTGGCAACGCAATTGCATCTAAAGGAGAAACTTTTTCATCTCTAATTTTTGCCCTTTCATTAATGACAGCTATATGCTTTCAAATAATATCCAATTTTGCAAATGACTACGGTGATGGTATTAAGGGTACTGACAATTCTGAAAGATTGGGTCCAGAAAGAACTTTCCAAATGGGGCTATTATCGTCTTCAGCACTTAAAAAAGGTATTTTTATTTCAGCTTTAATATCTATTCTTTTGTCCTTAATCCTCATTTATGTTGCCTTAGGTCTAGAGAAGTTAATGATTTCTGCCTTATTCCTTCTTCTTGCTATTTACGCCATATGGGCAGCCATTAAGTATACAGTTGGTAAAGATGCTTATGGTTACTCGGGTTTTGGAGATGTATTTGTGTTTCTTTTTTTTGGCTGGGTGAGTGTTATCGGTTCCAGTTATTTACAGTCAAAGACTATAGATATTTCAGCTCTTTTTTTGGGTACTGCAATCGGACTGATGAGTACGGGGGTACTCAATTTGAATAATATGCGAGATATTGAAAATGATAAAAAATCTCAAAAAAACACTTTGGTTGTATATTTGGGTAAAATAAAAGCAAAGCGATATCATTTTTTTCTCATTCTTTTAAGTGGTTTTTTTTTGCTTTTAGGAATGGGGTCAACTTGGATATTAAAAAATCCCTTTTCTATATTGATTCTTTTACCACTACTATTTCATTTATACAGGGTTAATAAAATAAAAGAACCTAAGGCTTATGATCCATTGTTAAAACAGTTGGCGATTTCTACTTTCATCATATCAATGCTATTATTTGTTTTTTTTTCTATTTATCAATGAAAGCACATTACAAAAGATATTTCTTGAAATTTAAGCGCCCAGTACGGACCTCCCAAAGAGTATTAACAGAGAAAGAAACTTGGTTTTTATTTTTGACTGATGGTAAAAAAAAAGGGGTAGGAGAATGTGGGCTTTTTAGAGGTTTGAGTATTGATGACCGAGAAGATTACGAAGACCAATTGAAAAATTTGTGTCGACGAATTAATGAAAATGAAGAAATTAAGCAAAAAGAACTCCAATCCTTCCCCTCAATTAAAATGGGTTACGAAATGGCTCTGATGTCAATCAAATCAGAAAACACCTTTGAACTTTTTCCCTCAGCCTTTACAAGAGGAGAGGAGTCTATTCGCACAAATGGTCTGGTATGGATGGGGAATCCATCATTCATGAAAGACCAAATTGACCAAAAAATAGCACAAGGTTTTAATTGTATTAAATTAAAAATTGGAGCATTGGACTTTAATGAAGAAATGTCAATTCTATGTGAAATAAGAAAACACTTTGATGAGAGAGAGATGATATTGAGGGTAGATGCTAATGGTTCATTTTCAACAAACGAAGCAATGAATAAATTAAAATCTTTGGCAGATTTGGGAATACATTCTATTGAACAACCAATAGCAAAGGGGCAGTACGATGAGATGAAAGATTTGTGTCTCAGGAGTCCTATTCCTATTGCACTAGATGAGGAATTGATCGGTGTTACTGAGAAAATAGAAAGAGTCGAACTATTGGACAAAATCATGCCCCAATATTTAATTTTTAAACCCTCATTGTTGGGTGGTTTCCGATCTTGTGAGGAGTGGATTGCCCTAGCAAGCGAGCGTTCCATTGGCTGGTGGGTAACCAGTGCCTTGGAGAGTAATATTGGATTAAATGCCATCGCACAGTGGACCTTTTCTTTGAGGGTAAATAGCCATCAGGGACTGGGCACAGGCAAATTATTTACAAATAATTTTGAGTCCCCTTTGGAGGTTCGCAATGGGACTCTTACTTTTAATTCAAATCAAAACTGGAATTTTCCATTTTCATGAGATATTTAGAGCAGGTCAAAACAGAAAATAATTCCTTCATTAGCTATCTAAAGGGATCGCTTATTTTTATTTTCTTCCATTTTCTAGGTCAGATTCCTCTGTATATATATCTGATTTCTAAATCTCCCAATATCGAAGGTTATAGAGATCAAAATGAACTTTTATCTTCTCTACCTTCTAATACAACATTATTTCTGATTTTGTTGCCATTTGCTGTTACTGCACCCTTTATTTATATTGTTGTTACCAAACTTCACAGGCAGTCTTTTAAATCGCTGGTTTCCATAAGAAATAAGGTTGATTTTAACAGAATACTTTTTTCCTTCTTGCTTTGGGGAGGAATTTCCACCCTAATGATTTCACTTGACTATTGTATGAGTCCATACGACTATGAGTGGAATTTTAAACCAATTCCTTTTTTGGTTTTATTACTTATCAGTATTGTATTGATTCCAATACAAACCACAGTAGAGGAGTTGATTTTTAGAGGTTATTTGATACAAGGCTTTGGGTTGCTATTTAAAAACCGATGGTTACCATTATTGTTTACTTCTGTACTTTTTGGCTTGTTACATATTTGGAATCCAGAAATTGAAAAACTTGGTATAAATCTACTTTGGTATTACATTGGTACAGGCATTTTTTTGGGGATTATTACATTAATGGATGAAGGTATTGAATTGGCATTGGGATTTCATGCAGCCAATAATTTGGTTACGGTCCTTATGGTTACCGCATCATGGACAGCTTTTCAGACCGAATCTTTACTTATTGATAATGCAGAACCTTCATTGGGAAAAGAACTCATTATTACTTTAGCAGTAATATACCCCATTCTTGCCTTTATCTATGGAAAAAAGTATAAATGGAAAAATTGGATTGGTCAGTTAACGAATAAATTTTAAATGAATACACCACACTACACCAAAATTCACAATCGATTTAAGCTAAATGGATATTTTTTTTCTGCTGGAGAATTGAAAGATATTGGTTATGATTTTATTAAAGAGGGTATACCCTATGAGGTAGCTATTGGAAAATTCATTATGGATTGGATGGACAAGGAGGATTACATTAACGTAAAAACTTCTGGTTCAACTGGTGACCCTAAAATGATTAAAATCTTCAAGCAGGCTATGGTCAGTTCTGCAATTCGAACTGGTGATTTTTTTAAAGTTCAAATAGGGGATTCTGCTTTACATTGCCTACCTGCTGATTTTATAGCTGGAAAAATGATGTTGGTAAGAGCCATGATATTGGGCCTTTCATTGGATTTAGCTCAACCTACCTCACACCCAATGAAAGACCTTAATAGGTCTTATGATTTTGTTGCTATGACCCCTATGCAAGCTCACCACAGCTTGAAAAAACTAAACCAAATTAAAACCTTAATTATTGGAGGAGCTCCAATTTATCCTAAGCTTTATGAAAAGATAGTTTCTATTCATGACAATTGTTTTGAAACATATGGAATGACAGAAACCATAACCCATATAGCAGCTTCAAAATTCACCCTGCCAAAAAAACCTTTCCATGCCTTGGATGGAATATACCTGAAAGTTAATGATGAGGGTTGTCTTATCGTTGATGCACCTAACATCACTGATGAATTAATCCACACAAATGATTTGGTTGAAATTCATGACGAAAAAACTTTTACTTACTTGGGTCGAAGGGATAATATTATCAATAGTGGAGGGGTGAAGATTTTACCCGAGATCGCAGAACAAAAGCTTTCATACCACCTACAATATCCCTTTTTCTTGTATGGTATTCCAGACGAGGTATTGGGGCAGAAACTTATAATGGTTATTGAAGGATCGGATAACCATTCATCTGAAATAAATCAGCAAATATCTGCTTGTAAAGCGCTAGAAAAATTTGAAGTACCTAGAGCTATTCACTTTACACCAAAAATTCTAAGAAATAACGGTAAATTTTTGAGGGGTAAAACAGTGAGATCAATAAAAACCATCTAAACTTGTAATATTCCCATATTAAACTTCTTTTTTATCGGAGCGTTATTTGAGGCTTCGATTCCTAGACTAATCCAATATCGAGTTTCTATTGGATCTATTATGGCATCGGTCCAAAGTCTTGCTGCGGCGTAGTAGGCTTTTGTTTGTTTTCCGTAGCTAGTTTTGATTTCTTCCAAAAGTTTCTTTTTTCGTTTATGGTCAATTTTTTCTCCTTCTTTTTCGAGTTTAGATTTTTCGATTTGCATTAATACTTTAGCAGCTTGATCACCTCCCATTACAGCCATTTTTGAACCAGGCCAAGCCAGCATAAGACGTGGATCAAATGCTCTACCACACATTGCGTAATTACCAGCGCCATTAGAATTACCCATGATAATTGTAAACTTTGGTACAACAGAGTTGGCCATTGCATTTACCATTTTTGCACCGTCTTTGATGATACCACCATGTTCCGCTTTTCTGCCTACCATAAAACCTGTAACATCTTGAAGAAACACCAGGGGAGTTTTTCTTTGGTTGCAATTAGCTATAAACCGAGTAGATTTATCTGCAGCATCCCCATATATTACTCCACCAAACTGTGTTTCTCCTAATTTATTTTTTACCATTTTTCTTTGATTAGCGACAATACCAACTGCCCAACCATCTATTCTGGCGTAGGCTGTAATTATTGTTTTACCATAATCCGATTTGTATTCCTCAAATGAGTTTTGATCAATCAAACGGTTTATAATCTCGTAAGTATCGTAGGGAAGGGTTTTGTCAGTAGGAAGAATTTCATAAATATCTTCTTCTTTGTTTATAGGAGGGAGAGTTTTGGTTCTATTAAAACCCGCTTTGGGACTATCTCCTATTTTTTCCATTAAAGATTTAATTCGATTTAAGGCATCTTTATCGTCCTTGGCTTTGTAATCTGTCATACCACTGATTTCAGAGTGTGTTGTAGCACCGCCTAGGGTTTCATTATCAATTTCTTCTCCAATGGCTGCTTTTACAAGGTAGCTTCCTGCCAAAAATATACTGGCGGTTTTATCAACTATAATGGCCTCATCACTCATGATTGGTAAATAGGCACCCCCTGCAACACAACTGCCCATTACAGCTGAAATTTGAACAATACCCTCGCTGCTCATTTGAGCATTATTTCTAAAAATCCGTCCAAAATGTTCTTTATCAGGAAAGATTTCATTTTGTCGGGGAAGAAAAACGCCCGCACTATCAACTAAATAAATGATTGGGATTCTATTTTCTAGTGCAATTTCTTGGGCACGAAGATTTTTTTTGGCACTAATTGGGAACCATGATCCGGCTTTAACAGAGGCATCATTGGCGACAATTACACAGATTTTCCCTCCTACATAACCCATTACCACCACAACACCTCCTGAAGGACAGCCTCCTTCTTCATGGTACATATTATAACCCGCTAACGCACCAATTTCTATACTTTTCGAATCGTGATCTATTAGATAATTGATCCGTTCTCGTGCGGTCATTTTACCCTTTGATCGTATTTTTTCTAGTTTTGCCTTACCTCCACCCAGTTTAATTTGGGTTACTTTTTGATGCAGTTCTGAGACCAATATTTTGTTTTGGTCTTTGTTTTTCTCTAAGGCGAGATTTGTTTTTTGCCCCAATTTTTTAAAAATTGATTATTACAAATATTTAGTCAGGTGCTAATCTAAACACATTTTTTCTATTTTGTTTAGTTTACTTTGAATTTTGACGACATATATTAATTTGGATAATCTTTTATTTTGTAATATAGATAAATCCTCAAAGCACGATTAAGAAAACGTTTAAATAAAAATTCGATGTTTTATCTCGATTAGATAATCTAAAATTCACCATATATATAATTAAATTTAAGTCCATTAATTAAAGAAAAGTGAATTGATAATCAATACAGGCAAGTCATAAATTTACCTTTTTTTCATTGAAAGGCGATTGGTGAGATAATACCTCATCTGTGATGGCGTAGAATTTTGCTAATTTTGTTAAATAAAATTATTTCATCTTATTACACCCTTGTTATGTGAAACATTCTCGACATAACTTTCAAGGCATTGAAGTTTCTGATCTTAATAAAGGCTTTTGTATTTAGTATAAATGTTGCATAGCATAAGATTTTAAAATAGGACTCAAACGAAATACTAAAAAAATTTTCCTACACCTGGTCATTAGATTTCCAAAATTTAACTTCAAAAAAATGCACTTTTACAAAAATAATTATTTAGTTTCTCAGTCAATTAGAATCATAAATTAAAAAGGATTATTTCCATAATATCGCAACAAGATCTTATTTTGACAAAATTTGAAGTTATCTTCCAGTCATGTCCTCAGGCTTAACCCATTGGTTAAATTCCTCGGCTGTGAGGTAACCCAAATTAAGTGCAGCTTTTTTTAGAGTGGTACCTTCTTTGTATGCCTTATTAGCAATTTCAGCTGCTTTGTAGTAGCCAATTTTGGTATTCAGTGCCGTTACCAGCATTAGAGAGTTATTGACAAGCTCTTGAATACGTTTGTGATTTGGCTCAATTCCCTCCACACAATTGCTGCTAAAACTAACGCAGGCATCTCCAATAAGCTGGGCAGACTGAAGAATATTCACTCCCATAACAGGTTTAAAAACATTTAATTCGTAGTTTCCTTGAAGTCCTCCAACTCCAATGGCAACGTCATTCCCCATTACTTGCGCACAAACCATTGTCATGGCCTCGCACTGGGTAGGGTTTACTTTACCTGGCATTATTGAACTCCCAGGTTCGTTTGCGGGGATAGAGATTTCTCCAATACCAGATCGTGGTCCAGAAGCCAAAAGACGAATATCATTGGCTATTTTGTTAAGAGATACTGCAATTTGCTTTAAGGCTCCATGAGTTTCTACAATAGCATCGTGAGCCGCTAGAGCTTCAAATTTATTTTCAGCTGTAATAAAAGGTAAACCCGTAAATTGGGTAATGTATTTGGCAACATTTTCAGCATAACCTTCGGGAGTATTTAAACCAGTTCCTACTGCAGTTCCTCCTAATGCCAGCTCGGATAGATGGCTTAAAGTGTTATTGAGGGCTCTAACACCATGATCCAATTGAGAAACATATCCAGAAAATTCTTGTCCCAGGGTAAGGGGTGTGGCATCCATTAAATGAGTTCGTCCAATTTTGACTACTGATTGAAAGCTTTCAGATTTCTCTGACAGGGCTTTTATGAGCTTTTCTAACCCCGGTAAAGTATTTTCCACGATTTTTTTATAGGCTGCAATATGCATTCCAGTTGGAAAAGTATCATTTGAGGATTGTGATTTATTAACATCGTCATTGGGACCCAAAGTTTTTTGGCCTTCTCCCAATTTATTTCCCTCCAATACATGTGCTCGATTAGCGATCACTTCATTAACATTCATATTGCTTTGTGTACCTGAACCTGTTTGCCAAATAACTAATGGAAATTGGTCATCCAGTCTCCCTTCAAGGATTTCGTCACAAACTTTAGCAATTAGATCTCTTTTTGTGGGATTTAAAATTCCAGCATCGCAATTAGTGTATGCAGCCGCTTTTTTTAGATAGGCAAAACCACGAATGATCTCGATTGGCATAGAAGCGGGACTACCAATTTTAAAGTTGGATCTTGAGCGTTCTGTTTGGGCTCCCCAATAGGCATCCAAGGGAACTTTCACCTCTCCAAGTGTATCTTTTTCAATACGGTAATTCATTAGTAATGATTTTTTATTGCAAAAATAAGACTTTTGGATTAGGCTGTTAAAATAAATTTATTTGAGGCACATAAGAAAAAGAAAAAGCTGTAAATTTAAATATTATTTTATTTATGTTTGATTTTGACCAGTACTTAGGGTTTCTTACTTTTTTATCTATTCTTACAATCGGCTTTTGGTTGATGATTTTTCTTTTAACCTTTGTTATTCCATATTGGTTATTTGGATCATTAATACAGTTCTTAAAAGATAGACGTGAGAAGCGTAAATCTTAAATTTTTTAAATACCAAAACTTCCTTCATTTGCGCCACCTCTAATTTGATTTCCCTTTATTTGTTGATTTGTCTTTTGATTTATTCTGTAGGTGACAGATAAATTAAAAGATGGTAAACTTCTTCTAAATAAAACGTTGTTTCTAAAAGTTGGTGTAAAAGTTTCCGATCTATACATAGCAGAATTAAACAAATCTCTCACTCTAAAAGATAGTGTTCCATTCTTTTTGAAAATATCTTTATTCAATGAGGTGCTGCAAAAAATCATTCCTTTGGTTTTGGATTGAGCAGTTTCTCTAGGTCCTCTATAAAAAAGTTGGATTTGCCAGTCTATCTTTTTAAATATGGACATCTTTCCATTAATTCTTGAAAACCAACTTAAGTTTCTTCTGCCTAAGTTTACACCTTCGTGAAATCCAATTGTTTCGGAATTAAAAAGGTTAAAATTTCCAAATACCCTTGATTTCTTTGAGGGGTTGTAACTCAGTGTAAATTCTAACCCTGTTCGGTTATTTTCAGCTAAATTGATTGGGTTTCTAAAAATTACTGGAACTTCGATAACACTATTTGTTTCATCAATATTTTCATTGATGACTACTTTTTCTCCTTTATCTTCTGCAATAAAAGTGAATACATCTGTAGTCTTTTGAAAGTATACAGAGCTATTAAATGTAACCTTATCCCACCTTTTTAAATAACCAATATCTATAGTATTAGAATAACTGGGATCTAAATCAGCATTTCCTTGAAAAAAAGTTGCAACACTCGCCCTTGATGGAAAGGGGTTTAGGAACCTCCCTCTGGGTCTAGAAATTCTTCTACTGTATCCTAAAATTACGCTTTCGTTATTACTAAACTCATAAGACAGATTCAATGTAGGAAAAAATTTAGTGTAATTTTTTTCATTGTAATCATTGGTGGTTCTTTGATCTATAACAATTTTTGTGTCTTCCATTCTTAAACCTAATAAAAATGAAAAATTATTATTTTTTTTTCCAAATTGGGAGTAAAATGCGCTTACATATTCCTTATAAAATAAAACATTTGATAAATCTGTGTTTTTAAAAAAATCTCCCTCTTTTATTTGGAATACCTGGTAATCATTTTCCTGATCAGAATAATTCCCTCTGAATCCAAATTCAAATTGTGATTCTTCATTTAATGGAAGTACATAGTCTGCTTGAACGAGAATTCTTTTTTCTTCTTCTAGCTGATTTACCTTTTCATCCCTTCCTTCTAAACTATTTTTAATAGATGCATTTTCGTCCTCAGAATTTTCTTCATATTGGATAACTGCGGTAAATTCTTGTCCATCTTCATCAATTTCTGAATCAAAATTGAGACTAATTTGACGGGCGTTGTCCTTATCAATTTCGAATTCTATCAACTCAGACTGATCTATAATTGTTCGATTAGTGCTAAGTGTATTTAATATGTTTTTGCTGTAATCGTCTCCATTTGTATTACGGATAAAACTACTAAGAATTAATGAGGTTTTTTCTTTAAAGAAGTATTCTAATCCTAAGCTGGAAAAGAAACTATAATTTTCTCGTTCAGGTTTACGGATTTCATCTAAAAATGTACTTAGGTCATTTCCGTTAAAGTATTCATTTTGGTTATATATCTTCCCTATAGAAAGAATCTTGTTTACCGAGGTGTTGGTAAATATATTGAATTTATTTTTTCTCAAGTTAATATTGGCAGACCCACCATAACTTGATGGTATGACATCGGAATGAGTTTGTCCTCCATTGGCAACAAAGTTTCCATTGAAACCCAAAAGTTCCTGTTTTTTGAGGATTATATTCAGTATACCAGCGGTTCCTTCTGCCCCGTATCTCGCAGATGGGGAGGTCACGACTTCCACTTTTTCTATTGATTCAGCAGGAAGTTGTTGTAATCCTTGAGGTCCAGAAATTCCTACCAGCCCGGAGGGTTTACCGTTAATTAGTATTCTTACATTATCATTTCCTCGTAGGGCTACATTCCCATCCAAATCAACAGTTACTGAAGGTACATTATCCAATACATCTGCAACACTACCCCCACGAACGGTGAGGTCTTTACCTACATTGTAGATGCGTTTATCAAGTCGAATTTCTACTTCCGTTTTTTCGGCCATCACCTCAACTCCTTCCAATGACGTACTTGAAATGAATAAATTTACTTTTCCCCAATCCTTATTTGATCGAACAACAACTCCTTTTTTTTCAAAGTTTTCAAATCCAATATAATCTATGGTGATGTCATATATCCCTGGAAAAACTTCGATATTGAATTTTCCATCTGATCCTGTAATTCCCCCTTGTAAACGGCCTGGTTTTTGGGGGTTACGAATACTTACAGTTGCGTATTCGAGCGGTTGTTGGGTCTCTTGATCGATGACGATTCCCGAAAATTTAAATTTTGGAATATTTCCATCAGGACGCTGAGCATAGGCTAAAAATGAAAAAAGAGATAGGGCGAAGAGGAAAGTTTTTTTCATAGTATTTTACTCTTTAGGACCAACAATTAATCAAAAAGTTTAACTTATTTTAAAAAATCAATTAGATTTTCTAGTGGTCTGGCCAAAACACCTTTATCTGATCTTATTATAATGGGTCTTTCGATCAAATGGGGGTATTTGACAAGTAATTCTAAAATCTGATTCTCTGTTAAGTACTGAGAGGCATATTCTTTTTTCCAAAGGGTTTCGTTTTTTCGAACAATATCTGAGGGATTAAGTTTTATTTTTTTTAAAACATCACCTAGGGTCTTTTTATCAAAAAGATCTTCTAAATATTTTACCGTCTGATATTCCGTAGCCTTTTCCTCTAAATATTGAAGAGCCTCTCGAGATTTACGGCATCTTGGATTGTGGTAAATAGTAAATTCCATATAACAAAAAACCCATTTTTTTAAGATGGGTTAGGACATTAAATCTGATTATTTTATTTTATCGACTACCGCCTTGAAAGCATCAGGATTATTCATTGCTAAATCGGCTAAAACTTT
>CENP01148787.1_pt1 | contig 17410 bp, 23 predicted proteins | sample 361281 | NCBI WGS metagenome assembly CENP01 (sample SAMEA2591122, study PRJEB7988) | marine metagenome | biome: marine biome (ENVO:00000447); feature: deep chlorophyll maximum layer (ENVO:xxxxxxxx); material: saline water (ENVO:00002010), including plankton (ENVO:xxxxxxxx) | depth 70 m | reverse complement strand
CGCGTTTTCGTGATCCTGCGTAAAATACATTTTCTTCGGAGACTGGGTTCGTGAGCGTCTCCTCCTCGTTTTCTTGGGGGGTGTCGTCATATTCTTGTGCCTCCTTTAAGCTCTGTAACGGTTCTACTATGTCATAAACATCTTTGTAATCTTCCAACATTTCAACTAAACTGTTTGTATGCTTAATGAGATGCTCTATTGTGGGGTCACCCACAAATGATTCCATATTGTACACTTTTTTCAGGTTATCTTTATAATTTTGAACCATAACAACAAGATCATTTAGATTTTCAGAAATAAAAAGCAATTTTGCTAATAGTTTCCTTATGTACCAAAATAAAAATGATGCTGCGGAGGTTACAAAAATTATACCTACAACTAGCCATATTTCTAAAGACGTCATGATGGTTTATACTCCTTTTTTCTTAATTTTTCTTTTTCTCTTTTAAGCTCTTCTTGTGTGTCTTTGATATAATCATCGACCAACTGTCCAGCTTTTTTGCCAACTATTTTAACAGAAGGCATTTGTGGTATTCGTTTGACACAAGATTTTTCACCACAGATTTCACAATGATCTTGGTCTTCAGTCATTCCATGAAAAACTGTGAATGATTGTTCACAACTTTGACATTTATAGACGTATTTAGGCATCTTTGTTAAAATCCTGTCCATAAAAGAATGGTGTGTCGGCTTCAGACTCAGTTACTCTAACTTCTGCTGATTTTGGTGGAACTGGTACCCTTACTTTAATGTCGGGTGGATTTTCAACCATTAACTCGTTGTTATCCATCTGTGCCAAGTTTAACTCTTTAAGCATTGGAACAATGTCCATCTGCTCTAAGAGAGATTTTTGTAGAGCCATCATAAGGACTCCAATTGCTTGATCGCTTAATTTCATTTATATTTCTCCTTTTGTTGTTTTTATTAAATTGTAATCTTCAGCGTATAATTGCTTTATCTTTCTGATTTCAATATCAGTAATGTTGATTAGTTCTGACTGTGATCTATTTTGAAACGGGAATTTTGTCTTGACCCAATCCATTCCCAAAAAATGTGGTTTTTCAAGATTATAGAACTCTTTAGGTATAAAAGATGATTGGGTGCTCCAGTGGTGAGGCTCTTCAATGTCCTTTATATTGTGAAATTTTGACAAAACTAGTTCACACAAGTTGTTTTCATCTATTTTTCTACCAGCTAGATAAGTGTCAAGCCACTTCTTACCAGAACGATACCTACCTCCCGAGGGTAAAAAATAGTGAGCCAATAAAGACTTAAATCTAGAAACTGGGTCTCTTAAGATAACGAACCCTTCCTTGAAATATTCGGTATTTATTGTTTTCTTATTGTGCATCTTAAAAGTCTTATCACTTAGATATCTGGTCTTGATTGATTGACTTGCGTTTTTAGGTATCTCAACCCAAATTAACCTTGGAGATACTTGCCATGTATACGACTTAGTGGCTTCACCCACACAATAAGAACATTCACAATGAAATTTCATAATCCCAACTCTCCATATTTAATCGGGTAATCCGTGCAAATACCAGCACATTTCTTAAAGTTTTGATTTGAATTTTCTGGCAAAACACAAATAGAAGAATAAGTTAAAGTCTGTCCGGGATAGGTCCAAATAAAATTATTTGTTGTCAAAGTAAAATCATCCTTTTGGTGCCAAAAGGCAACAACATCCATTAAGGTTAATTCTTGTAAAGCGGCGGCATTTTTTGCATGGCACCAAAGCCTACTCGTTAATAAAAAATCTATTTCAATTTCATATTGTGGCTTATCATGTCCCAAAAACCAACCCTCTTCTGTTAACCAAACATCTATCTCCACGTCGTAACCCATTGCCAAAACTTTTAGTATTTGTTCTGGTCTGTTTTCGTTGTCAGGGTCAGGGCCAAACAAGTTGGCTCGGTGGGAAATAATTATCATCTTTTGTCCAAATAAAACCTTAAGTCTTCGGGAGTACCTATTCCCCACATTTTGTGAACATAATATGGTATAAGTGTTTTTCCGTCTTGAATTAGCTCATTATAAACAGGTGCTATGTAGAACTCGTTATTAACTCTAATGTCTTTGTCAATCATTTGTTCTGCGTATCTTATAAAGTCTAATCCGTTTCTATACCAGTATATTCCACAGGTTGCAATATTACTAATTGGCTTCTTCTCTGCTACTTCGTTAATAAAACCCCTTGAGTTTGTTTTTACAAAGCTCCACTTTGGGTGAACAGCGTTAAAAGTCCAAACAATACTGTCAACATCTGTTAAGTTTTTCAAAGTTACAAAGTTTGCTGGTTCGTATTCTATAATTTGGTCAGAGTTTGCTATCAACAGGTCATCGTCTGTAATTAAATCTTTTGCCATCAAAGCGGTACATGCGGCACCTTCTGTTAGCCTATCAATCTCTACATAAGAAAAGCGGCCATTAGTAATCCGATCTAAAGTGTGCAGAAGTCCAGAATATTCTTGAATGTGCTCTTTTCTAACTAAAAAGATATATTCACAGTCAAAATCCAAATTCTCCACAACCCTCTGAATCATTGGCTTGCCAGCAACATCGATCAATGGCTTTGGAAATGTAAAGCCCTCTTTTGCAAAGCGAGAGCCGGCTCCCGCCATTGGTATTAATATTTTCATAATAAATTCCTAATTTTATCTAAAGTAACATCATAAACATCTTTCACTTCCAATACTCGACAGCCTGATGTTTTTGCTGCCTGTATTCCCTTTGGAGAATCTTCGACTATAAGAACCTCTCCTTTGGAAGCTTGTAGTTTTTTCATAGCATATAAGTAACAGTCTGGGAAAGGCTTGTTATTGATCACATCTTCATTTGTCACAAGAAAATTCATATACCTATCTTGACCAGTTACTCTTAACATTTCTTTGGCTGTCTTTCTTATTGAATTTGTAACACACGCCAAAACATAACCGTCACGTATTAACGACTCATGCATTCTTATTTTATATTTATCAATCTTTCCATATTTTTTTATGTTATATAGAGTTCTATCTTGTTTCATGTTCCAGATGTCTTTTTGTTTATCTTCTTCAATGTCTAGTAAATCTAGCTTAACTTTTGTTGGCAATCCATTAAACCTTGAGATATGGTCCTTATATGATATTGTAAACCCTAAGTGGTGGACAAGAGCGTCATTTAAAGAGTGATAATGCCAATCACAAGCATCCACTAGTACACCGTCAAGATCAAAAAAGATATATTTTATCACACCATTCTCTCCCATACTTGTTCGTGTGTAACTCGCAAATTGCGATGTTGCTTATTGTGCTTAACATAAGAATATGGATTGCAAATGATTTTTGCTTTATTTCTTATTCTTTTACTCCACTCTACATCTTCACTTTGGTGAGAAGCCAAGGCTTCATCAAGTGGGTTGTCTAACATAAATTGCTTCTTAACAACAAAATAGCCACCGCTGATATATTGATATTGAGTTTGAGTCCAGTCATTGTAATTCAAAGGAGATCCCCAGCCAAGCTCAGGGTGATCTAAGGTTACCCAATCAGTAAATTCTCTTCTACCGTCTATCATGAAGACTGGATTAGAACATACGTCGCATTGAGAAAAATCTTCATACATTTTTTTGTATCCCTCATACCAATTTTTGTGAAATACAAAATAATCGTGAAATATAACTAAATTATCATACTTGCACAACTTGGAGATATTATTTTTCTTCTTTGTTATCCAACCAGACACACTTGATTCATCAAAGTTTATTTTCCGGAAATCACTAAGATCACCGGAAAACTTGTTGTCTTCTCCACCAATAACTAATATTTCATAGTTTGGTATGTTCAATTTTCGAATACTGGATACTGTTTGAGATATCCTTCTGCATGCCTCTGTTGAGTTGTCGGTAATAATGCAGAAACTGAAATCTAACTCCATTGTTTCTCCTCTATAGTTGTATGCTTTCAGACTCTCCCAAAACTTTATCACAAAACTCTTTATACATGATCTCTTCACTGTATTTTTCGTTTACGATGTTTTGTAGCTGAACTGCTGTTTTTTTGAATTTTTTCCAGTTTTTTCTGATGTGGCGAAGTTGCATTTTAAATGAGCCTTGTTCTGCATATGCCCATTGCGCATCTTCTTGAATAACTCCGTCCCACACTGCTTCAGGTATAACATTTGCAAGAACATGATCTATTTTTGCAAAATATTCACGACCATCGTGTACAAGATAATCCATCTGTCCAGACCACCCTATTGTTAGAATTGGCAACGCAGCTTGTGCAGCCTCAAAAATAGGAAGTCCAAAACCTTCACCATGAGCAGCATTTATTAAGCACTTTACCTTTTCATGTTGATAAAGCCACTTCATTTGTCCATCAGAAAGGTCACCATGAAGCATATAAACCTTACACTTTCTGTTTTCATACTTAGACAATATGTTTTTTAACATATTTTCAGTCTTCGTTTTGTCAATCATTGAATTGTTTGCCAATGATGTTTTCAATATCAGGCCAACTTTTTGGTCATGAAATTCTTCAACCCACCACTTAATGGTATTTTCAAAGTTTTTTCTTGGGCCCCACTGAGATACACACAAAAAATTAAAACCAGTTGTCGGATCAAACCCATCAATACTTTTTGGTTCAAAGTCTCTAACTGCATATCCTACAGAACTAATTGGTGTACTCAGTTCGTAACTAACCTCTTCGCCTGTTTCCGGATTTTTTCCTTTTGCTAAAGTCTCTTTATAAACATTTTTTGAGTGATTTGATACCACTACAATTCTGTCCATATCGTTTCCTTTAAAAAGCCAACTGGGTGAAACACGATCTGTTTCTATCCCAGCAGTGTAACCTATGTTTACAGGTGCTATTTTTTCCCACTCATTGGGTATTGTAACCATTAAAGACATATCAAACTCTCCACCCTCTCGAGTGTAATGAGCAGTTTTTGTAATCATCTTATCCATCCACCGGCGTTCCTCTGTATCTTCCCAGATCCACCCAGTGTTTCCCCAGCGTATGGGTTGAATGTGAATATCATAATCATTCTCTCGAGTTCTTAATGCTCTTAAGGCAAATCTTGCTTGTTCTCCATAGCCTGATTGGGAAAGAACTGGTCCTCTAATTAAAATCTTCTTTTTCATGCAACCTCCTTGAAAAGAATATTGGAATAGTTTTTGCTACTCTCATAAATGTCTAACATCAAATTAACCCACTTTTCTTTAAATTTAGAAAAATCATAATTTTCTTGAACATGTTTCATCCCCACGTTGCCCAACTCTGCTCTTCCGTCTTTTCCAAGTAAAAGCATTTTTTGCATTGCATCGACGAACTGCTTCTCACTGAGTCTGTCTTCGTAGATGTAAGGCACCTGTTGGCTTCCAATTACTGCTTTTGAAACAGGATATAGTGGGATACCAGCAAAACCGTTGGCAGTGTTGATCTGCTCTTGCAAACCTCCTGTCATATTGACTACAATTGGTGTACCACAAGCAAGAGACTCTAAAGTTGACAAACCAAACCCTTCGGCATCAGAAATATTAACAGTGCAATCTGCTGCATTATACAATGCTGATAGATGTTCTGGTGGTAACTTTTCTGTTGATAACATAACTTGCTTGTTGGTGAGACCCAAACTTTCTATAATTGCTGGTAGGTCTTGACCATGGGGGTCTCCCGGGTCAGTATGCATAAGCAATCTAGCTTTATCGTGACCAACTTTGTCAAGAAAACTTTTAAACCAATATATTAATGTCCCCGACTGTTTTCTTCGGGCATTGCGATTGTTCCAAAATATTGTAAATATATCTTCTTCTAAGCCTTGGTCTGTCCATAGAGCTTTTTTAACTTTACTAAGCTCATCTTTGTTAAACTTTTTAAATATTGCTGAGTCTACTGCATGAGGTAGATAAGTTCTTGGCACCTCTGGTGCAACGGCTTTAACAATATCATCAGTTACTCTTGATATCGTAACTATATGATCATTTGATAGATAAAAGTCTCTGTTAAACATTGGTGCAGGGAAATTATCCCAAACATGATAGTATATCATAGGACAAAGTGGACGTATTTCATTTTCCATCATCCATAGCCATTCCCAAAATCTTGGGTCTGTCATAAACCAAACCATATCAATCTTTTCAGTTCTGATAACTGACCTGATCATTTCTGGTGTTCCATAGCCATCAATTGGTATAATTCTCCATTCATTGTCATAAGGTTCTACCTGTATTTGCCTGTAATCGTTATGCTTGATTGCTCCGCCCAAACTTAAAATAGAAAATTTACCAGAGTCCAACAGGGCTTGGCAAATATACTTTGTTTGTGTCCCTACTCCAGAAGGTGAGAGCGGATGGTCACCTATGGTAAGGATTCTAATTTTATCAGTCAATTTATTACTCCTAATTTATAATAGTATAACACACCATTCTAAGTGTGTCAAGTTTTTTTTATATTTTTTTTAAAGAATATCCAACATGTATTTTTTCTTGCTCTCCAATCATAACTTTATAGTATTGATTATTGGCTCCAAATATAAACATTGAACCCTCGGTGGGGTTTGGTTCTATTCCTTTTATCAGTCCAACCTTTCGGTTGCTAGTTTGAACTAAGTCTCCAATTTTTAAATCTACATTCATCATTGAGATATAGTCTGGGTGAATTGGGATACTTTCAATTCTTGTGTTTGCATAGGTATCCAAACCCGGTATGTAATTATCTCCATAGACACCCAATTCGCTACTCATGGACAATGCTCCGTATTACGAAATTCACACCTATTGCAACTTTTTCGATTTTTTATTGGCATACCTGAGTGTAAATTGTGAAGAGCATCAGTCATAAGCTTTGTTGCATTGCTTGTCTTTTTGTTGCCAGAAGTAACTCTGAATATTTCTACATTGTTATTCTTGGCAGTTCTTTTAAGAAGGGCAAAGTGAGTCTCAACCAAACTTGGGTCAATATCATGTTTTTGACAAAAATACTTTTTATACAAAGTTAGTTGATATGTTATAAGTTTATCGGATCTTTTCTCAGCGTTCCATCCCCACGAACAAGTTTTCCAGTCAATGACATGGTATTTGCCATCATCTGTTTTGATTACTAAGTCAATAAAACCTTTGAGTTTTATAGCCTCTTTGTCAAAGTCGTGGATAGGTTCAAAGAGTTGTTCTTCTACTGAGAAGATCTCGTAATTGCCAAATGTTTTGACCAGTGCAGGGGCAATTTGGGGGTTTATCACCTTTGCTTGTAGTCTCATGTCTTCGACAAGTTGTGGTCGAAACTCAACTTCGCCCTTCAGCGCTTCAAGTTCTTTGAGAAACTCCAAGTCGAAATAATCGTCTTGGTCCTCTTCGGGAAGATTTCCCTTAGCGGTATGTTCGCAAACTGCATGTAGCGCCTTTCCGAAGGCAGTGAATTCATTGCCAACGAATTTTTTAATCTTATCTAAGTAGATAAGTTTGTGCTTAAATGGACATTCAGCCCATATTTTAAGTTCAGAATAAGATATGTGTTTTTTCATTTTTCCCCCAATGATAATAGAATTTCTAATTTTGAAAACAATACTGGACAGTCTCTCTTTAGTGTCTTTTGGTCGCCAATAAAGTAATCCTCAAAGCCAGTGGCAAAATATTCACTGATAGAGACTGAAGAATAAGCTGAAGGAAAAAGACCAATGGTCATGTTGTTTAATTTTTCGTACCCAACAACCTTATACAAGTATTGGTCAATTTCTTTATCAAAGTCTGGCTTTATTTTAAAAATGGGGTCAATGTTGTATTCATGGAACTTTAAGGTATGAAATAACCTTTTTCTTTTTCCCATAAATTCGCTAAACAATTTGCCATCTTTATAAATGTAATCAGGATATTCTGCTTCTACAGCATGAGCGATTTCATGAACGATATCGTCTAAAAAATCCTCGTCATCATCTTGTTCATTTGTAACGTAAATAGCTCCGTCTTGAAACATAGCGTTTATTTTTCTATCTTTCAAGTCTTTAAATTGTCCAACATATACAACATCGACCCCTCGGCAGAGGTGCTGGGGGATGCGACTCACAACCGATTTAAGTACTTCGCCAACGTTTATGTACTCTGGTAGAGCATCTATAACGTATAGGTCGGCACTATTGAATGAATAAAATCCATTAATGTTTTTTCCAATTTTAGCAGTCTCTTTGATCCAACTCATTAATTTTCCGTATATATATAATATAACACGTTTTCAGAACTTGTCAAGTATTTTTTGTATATTTTTTTTATTTTCTGCAAAAAGTTAGTCTACACGCTGATTTGTCAACGGCGCCATAGAAACCATATACAGATTGCCCTACAACATATGGAGTAATAAGAGGTGGAATTTCTTCCATTTTAGGTGGCCACATTTCAAATATTTCAGTTTCTTTATCTCCAGCAAATCCGCCAGATTCTTTAATTGTCGTTAATTTCCACTGTGGTTTCCAGCGAATTGTTCCCCACACTGTCTTGTTTGAAGATGCAATAACCTTTCCATATTCGTCATATAGCATAGTTTGAAACACAGAGAACTTATCACCTACAGATACAACTGTTCTCAACGTCCAATGTTTATTTTTAACACCACACCTGACAGCCCTATTATAATTACACTTTGAATAAGTAGGCATATAGGAGATATTTCTCCAATCCCAGACATTGATTTCCCCATTCCATACATTGTGGGCGGCTAAGTATTGTAATCGGTGGTCTAGAATATTTGTTCTTTGGGCTTGCTTGGAAATCATTAGATTTAGTGGGATAGAGGTTCCAGAAGTTCCGTCTGGTGCATATACCTCCGTAATGTCAACATATATGTTAATAACTTGGTATTCTTCGTTTGCAAACACTGATGCAGCCCAAAGCCAAAATATAATTAAAATATTCATAAAATCTCCTTATTATAGTATTTTCGAAGCAAGAGTTGCTATCTTCGACCTTTCTCCTTTTTGGAAGGTCACATGACCTGATAATTTTTTTGATTTGAACTTTTCTACAGCATAAGCTAAACCATTAGAGGTTTCATTTGTGTAAATGTTATCAATCTGTTCAATGTCTCCAGTTAAAACAACTTTAGTATTTTCTCCAACTCGAGTGATGATTGTCTTAACTTCATGGGCGGTTAAGTTTTGAGCCTCATCAATAATTATAAAAGCATTTGATATTGACCGACCTCTAATATAAGTTAACGCCTCTATCTCAATCTCTCCTGTTTCAAGGTATGCTTTGAGCATTGTTCTATCATTGCCTAAAATAAACTGCATATTGTCTTGAATTGGCATCAACCATGGGAGCATTTTTTCGTGCATTGACCCGGGAAGAAAACCAATATCTTTCCCAAGGGGTTGTACTGGTCGAGACACCACTATCTTTTTATAACGTGCAGAATCAATATTCTGACTTGGGAAAGCCAAAACTTGTTCCATAGCAGCAGCAATGGCAATCAATGTCTTACCAGAACCTGCTTTACCAATCAAACTAACAAGTGGAATCTCATCATCAAACAACAGGTCAAAAGCAAAACTTTGTTCTTTGTTTCTTGGATAAACACCCCACTGCAAATCATTATTAAAATCTTTAACTTTTTTAACAGGATTTGTGTGAGAGTCAAATCTACAAAGAGCAGTCTTTTTTTGATTTGAAGAAGAGACCAGCATTAAAAACTGATTTGGGTAAAGCCTGATTTTTTGTTGCCTTGCAAGATCAAGTGGAAGGATAACCTCTTCATCGTTATAGAACTGGTCGATAAGTTGATCGTCTACGACTACTTGTTCAAAACCAGAGTAAAGTTTGTGAGCATCAGCAACCACTTTTTCTGTCTCATATGATTCCGCTCCAAGACCAATAGAATCCGCAATAACTCTCATATTGATATCTCTTGACACCATTATAGTTCTGCGTTTATCCCACTCTTTTTGTACTAAAAGTGCAGAAGATAAAATTACATGGTCCGGGACAGCAGGGTCAAGTGATTCTGGTAAAAGATCAGAACCTTTACAAACTTTAATAATTCCTTTTCCCTTTTGTATTCTGATTCCGCCATTGAGAGACCCTTTAGTTCTAAATGTGTCAAGGTGTCTTATAAATCTGCGGGCTTGAAGACCCACAGAATCTTGCCTTTTTTTATGCTTATCAATCTCCTCTAAAACCTTCAATGGGATAAAAATATCGTTATTATGAAAACGAAAGATACAGTCAGCATCTGATAAGAAAACTGATGTGTCAATTACATAATTTTTTTTAGCCATGTTATCTCCTGAGCATTTGTTCTATAATTGGTGTCAACTTTTCTACAAGTTGCGATTCCAATTCTATACCCTCTCCTCTAATGGATCGAGTACGAAGTCTGTCACGCGCTCGTTGCTTTGCCCTAGCAGCGGCTTTTCCAGAGGCTCCAGTGTCTGCCATTCGCTCTCGGTCTATTTCTGCTGATTTTTTCGCTTCATCGTCGCCGAATGCTTTAACTATCGCATCTTTATTTTGAGTAATTAATTTGTCTAAAGCTATTGCTTTTATTTTGACCTGTCTGGCTGCTTTTACCATCAATGGCAATCCACTTTTATATTTTTCGTATGTAAATGCAGCAATCTTTCGAGTTTGTAACAATTCTTGCAAGGCAGAATATTCTGAAACAAATTCTGCTAAATCATTAAATATTCTTCTAAGAGATTCTTGTGCTTCAACATCAAGATCTGATAATTTAGCTTCCAATTGAGGGATAGAAGGAGCTATTGAAAGCCACCAATTCATTAAGGCATCTTTTTTAGTACGCAACATATCACCAACACTATTTGCTTTTGAAATGGTGCGGTCTTCAACTCTTCCTCTTTCTGTGTTTATTGCTTTTTGCTGAATCATAACCCTCTTCATTACTTGTGATTGTTTGCGAACCAAACCTGATTGAGCAGCAGTTAATTGATTTACCAAAGTTTGAAAAGAATTTGGGTCTATTTCGCCCTTGTCACTAAAGGCTGACAATATCTCCATAGAGAGAGTATAAAAGTTAAAATAATCGTCTAACTGTTCTTGGACGCTTCTCATCGCCTGTTTATCTTTTTCTTCAAAATTTTGTTCTTCCATTGCTTGTTCTAGTTTCTCAGAGTTTTCCTCGGAACCGGGAGACTCACTCTTGTCGGTTTCACCTGTTTTCTCTTTTTCAGGGTCATCTGCGACTTCTTCACCGCCGGTTTCGTCGGCTGGTTGGGATGTGGGAGCTTTATCTTCAAATTCTTTAGGGTCAGTCTCTTCATTATATGGAGGTCGTTCATCGAATTTACCAGCAAACGTGTCTTTAATGTTTGAGACAATTTGTTCTAAAACATTTAACAGTCTCTTTTTAGACTCATTTGGGACATCTTGGAGTCTGTCGAAAGAACTAAGTTGTTTTGTAACATTGACAACACTTCTCAACATATCCTCAATGGCACTTTCCGCAGCATCAAATCCCTTTGATCCATAAAGTTCTGTTTCAAATGGGTTAACAAGGGGAAAATGCTCTCGTATACTAGAAAGCTGCTCATATATTGCTTCACCTGATTTTCGAATTGCTCGGACATTTTTAAGACCATCAACGTTTTCATGTTGTTGAATAAGATTTCGTAAACTAGCCCCTTCATTGGCAACAAAGTTAAAAACAGATTTAATTTGCTTAACAATTTCAGTATAAGATTTTTTCTCTTCTGCCTCTTGCAACTGCTCGTCTTCTTCCGGTTGTGCTCGTCTTACTTCAAACTCCAGTCGAGAAATAAAAGAGTTTGCAAGATTAACAATACTTGGTAAGTTAATTTTATAAAGAACTTTTTTAGGTTGGTATGCCTCTTGGCCTAGTTGGCTGCTGTATTTTGAATAAAGTGCATTACTTCCTCTTGTTCCGCTTTGAGCAATCATTTTATATTCTTTCAAGGTTTGAATAGTTTCGTCGAGATAGTCCTTTAGGTCTTCTAAATTTGAAACCTCGACGTCTTTTGGGTCTACTGCTTTAGCTTCATACAGGTCTCTCTTCCCACTTGGTGGGGTCTCTGTGGGAGTTTCCGCAGCAGGCTCCACTTGAGGCTCCTGTTTTGGCTCTTCACCCGGTTCAAGGTTCTCGTCATTGTATGCTAAAAGTTCTTGATCCATTTCGCTCTTTTCTTTGTCCAAAAGAACTCTTATGTTGTGGTGAAAATCTTGTAGTATTTTTGATTGTGTTTTCAACAGGTTATCAACAGGGTAAAAGAAGTGTGGACGTTTTTTTGGCGGGGTTCCAATAAAAGCGTCAAGACTGGCAACCAAAGTTTCTGTGACTTTTCCAATATTAGCTGGTGTTTCTTTTTCAGCAGACTTTTCTGCGGATGGGTCGGCCATCTTTTCAGATGCTTTGGCCAGTGCTTGGTAAAATTCAGTATCTCTAGAGGACAACATTCCTTTGACCGAGTTGAAATACTCTTGGTCTTTCTTTTTCAAAGTGGCAAGGGCGATGCCAACACGCTTTCGTATGTCTCCTTCCAAATCTCTCATAGAAGATCTTTTTGCCATTTCCCTTTCTTCAAGCTGTTGAGGATTTTCATAATAATAGAAAAAATGCAAAATAGCCGGCTTTTCTTTTTCGTTAGAGTTTTTGTATAGATCAGTTTCCCCATATTTTGCCTTAATGTCGTCAAAGTTTATTTGTTCATTGGGAACTGGCTCTGGTTTCTTTTCCTCACCTGCTTCTGCATCAGGTTGTGGCTGCTCAGGTTCTTTTTCTGCTTTTTTTATAGCTTGGGGAACAAGCTCTTTCATAACTTCAGGAAGGTCCTCTCCCAATTCAGTAATCGCTTCAAATAAGTTTGCTGCTGCTTTGGGATCCTCTTGACGTGTTTTTTCCAAGAATATTCTATGTGCTGTAATAGCTATTTCATCAGAAGCTCCAAGTTTTGAAAAGTCCACTTGATATTCAGCCTTTAACTTTTGGATAAATTTATTTGAATTTCCAACATCAGCCATGGTCATGACTTCTTGTAGAGATGGCTCTGCTTTTATTGTTCGAGCTAAAATAATTAAAAAATCTTCAAGCGCTTTGGCTCTCTCAGGGTATCTGCTCTTTAAAAGATTATAAGGATTGAGGTCTTTAAGAAGAATGTCTCCACCAACAATATCTGTTATTTTATCTACTACTTTTTCATTACTGGCGGCTTTTGACATTTCAGCGAATGCAAGTGATTTTTGTACAATTTCTTTTGCGCCTGCTTCGTCCTTGGTGCCTGATGATTTAAGTTCATCTTTGGCAGTAGCTACAACTATTTTAGCTTTCTCTTCGTCAGATGGTTTTTCCATTGAATCAATTGCAGCCCTTAACTTAATATAACTGTTATTCGCTCGACCTTTAACTGTGATTGAGTCGTAATATTTTTTTGCTGCTTCAAGATAGGGCTCAAATGGATTATTCTCGTCAAATGTTGTTCCCGCAAATATACCTTGCTCCTTGAAAGCCTCTGGTGTTCCACCTTGAATTGCTGACATAAGTTTTTTCATTAATTGTTCAGCAGCCTTTAGGCGGTCTTGAGGGTTTTGAGGATTTATTTCCTGCATTTGCTTTCGAAACCAGTTTGACCTCAATGAGTCAATTGGTGCTTCTGTTATCAAATCAGAAATTGCTTCGAAGATCATATCTTCAAGTGTGTTGGTTTTATTCATTAATTAATTTTCCCTTTTAGCATATTCATTAGACTACTCATGTATAAAGATTCAGCGCCTAATCCTTTATCTTTTGAAAGGCTTTTAACTTTAGTTACCAATTCATCAACAATAGGTTGCAACTCTGCATTCATTGCGTCATTGGAAACTGGATTTTCAATTCCTAAATCTGTTAAGTTTAAGTCTCCATCTTGTTCGTGTATGTTATTTAATTCTTCTCTTATAATTTGCTTCAGTCGTTTTGAGTTTATTTTCATTTCAAATACCCTTTTCACTATAAATAGAAAAAAAGGAGGTATTTACCTCCTTGAATTATTAATTATCTAGATTTTCTGGAATTGTTATGCCTTTCATAAGAACTTCAAGCAAACCATTAAACTCAGGGCTTTGTCCCATGTACCATGCTAAAGTGCAACATGTGGCTAATTCATCCATTGGCACACCTAGTTCTGAAGCTCTTTTACAAGTTTCGATTAAATCTAAAACCAAGTGTCTTAATTCACCAGTTTCATCTTTATCTATTCTATCGAACAAAGAATCAGTGGCTCCTTTTTCAAATATTTGACTCATTTTGCCTCCTTTTGTTAACCAAATCAGACGAAGACTGTATTTTATCTCCACCTATGTTCCAAATCATTTCAATGCCCAATTCTTCACAAAGGGCAACCTCGGGAACATTGTTGTTTTTTCTATCTCCGCCATTTGCAAATGCGTCTGGGCGGTGCCTTCTTAAGGCTTGACACACCGTGTCGTCTGAGTCGTCAACATTTGTCACTGCAACGACTCCTTTGATGTTTCCCATAATATATGCTCTCTCTTTCCAAGGCATAAATACATAACCTTTCTTACGCATTAGCCACTCATCAGAGTTTAATATCACAAGCACACCTCCTGATTTTGATGCCTCTTCTATCATCTTGACGTGTCCAACATGGACTGGGTCAAAACCTCCAGAGATAGCAATTATATTTTTTATCATTTTTCCTCCTTGATTAATTTTGATGTTTGCGAGTCAATAGGCAAGCTTGAGTGCATAGCCTTTTCTAAAGAAAAGTTTTCCACAAAGGCTTTCATTTCTCCATATGCTCTTTTATAGTCAGGCTCCATAACAAGCTCAGTTTTTCCACCATGACCATGGATTGCAGTTACTTCGCCAATACTATCGTATACAGTAACAGATGGATGTTCAGAGAGCCAAGTCACTGCTACTTTTCCATTGTCAAATATAAAACCTTGGGCAACACGGCCTGTGCCAGAGACGCCGCTCTCATCTTCACTTCTTTTTAAATAAAAAATTTTCATATTCACTTTTCCTCTCCAGTGTTTCGTCTAAAAAACTTTTAAATCCAATCAAAATCTGGACTGTCGTCATCAGATTTATCTTTCTTTTCTTCATTTTGTTCTGTAGTTTGTGGCTTTTTATTATAATTTTTTGTGGGACCAATTTTTGTAACGTACTCCAAAGTGTCTAAAAAAGTTTGAAAAAAGGTGGCTGATTCTAAGGGTGCTAAAATCAAAGTATTATTTTCAATACAAATTGACATTATTGGATTCCAGTCTTTACTTTCAACAACAACCTCATCACCGTGACGAATTGCATTACAAAATCCCCTTTCATTGAGAAAATTGGATATATCGTTTAAATATCTATCAGCATCAGTATAGGCACCAAGGTATATCCCTTTTGATAATATTTTTCTAATAGTGTTGAGTAAATAAATGTTTGATCTTCTTGTTGTCATACAGTCTCCATTTTTATATTTTGTATTATCTCGGAAATTATTTCTCTTGTTTGGTCAATACTCTCTGTTTTGTAGGATCTATCATGTTTTTGTAGAACATCATAAATAGTCTTGTCATTACCATTTTCTTCACATCGATCACCAACAAACCATATAGTTTTATCTGGAAAGTGCTGCAAAGCGTATGTTTTATCCCAACCATTTGGGTATATGTCAAAGCTTGTGTCACCCCCAAAAGAGCAAGTTACATGTTTGTCATAACCATGCAAAACAAGACTTCTTTGTAGTTTCTTCATATATTCTACTCTTAGGTTTGTTTTTTTGTCTATTTTGATGAACTTTTTTCTATCTTCTTGACCAGCAGTTCGCCCAATTGGACACCAATTTACCATAGGCCCTCTATACTGAATAAACTCACCTGTTAGTGGTATGTCCAAGTCTGACTCCGTAATAACACATTGAAGTTTTAACAATATTGAAACCAGCTTCTTATATACTTTCACTCCAAGAGCGTCTATCATATTATTTTCATGAACTAAATCAAAATCACTAATGTTGTGAATTGGTGGCTGATACCATTTTGTACCATTGCATGGTAAGAGGTGAAGATTGTAAACAATCTCTGATTTTCTAATAAGAAAGTTCATTTGTTCCAAAATATAATCATAATTTGAACCTGAAACTATTCCTATTGTTGCAACCTTTGATAGGTCTCTTAATGGTGTTAGGAGCGATAAATCAAAAGCTTCTCTTGGTGGTGTCAAAGTACCATCCATGTCAAACAATACAACGTTTTCATGATCATAGTACTCTTGTTCTTCTTGCTTTTTTAACCATGCCATTCGCTTACCGTAACTCATTATTTTACATTCCTAAATGCAAAAACAGTTCCTCGAAAAGCTCTTCGGTCTATCTCAAGAGAACAACCTGCATCATCATCTCTGATTGAAACAATTGCATGGCGACATCTTTTGGCAATTTTTGAAATGTCTGCTGTGCAACCCCAAACTGAAACAGTGTTGGATTCTTTGCGATCACCATTGTTATCAATCAAAATTGTTTCTGATTCGTAATCACCTTTTTTATTTTTATACTTTTTGATAATTCTATCAATTTCTTCTACTGCTACTTTCATTATTCCTCCCATAAAGTTGTAGTATATATAATATAACAGGTTATGAATAGTTTGTCAAGTAGAAATGTTAAATTTTTTTAATTCTGATTTAAATGTTGATTCGTCAATACCTAAAAACCTCGCTGCATCGGCTTTTGTTCGTGTTGCCGAGAGCGCATAATTCAGTACTGCTTCTCTTACTATATATATTAAATTATAATATATAGGTATATTATATAATCTATTATTAATATAACAAGAAGATAATTCTAATTTTAAAGATATAATCTCTTCTAGTGTTAGTGTATTCAATATAGATTCAAATGTATCATTAAGTTTTTTTTCTTTTTTTAATTTGTTTCTAAATGAATAACTGTCGTTCTTGCCGCGATACGATTTAAGTTTCTTTTTCCAAGCCATTTTTTTTACACTTTTTGCTTGACAAAATAGTCAAGACAGGTTATATTATAATTATGCTAAGTTTTTGCATTTTCATATTCATCTGTTGTTGGCTCGTCAACTGTTTTAGCAATTTCACTTTCGAACTTGTCAAAGTAAAGCTTGACGTTTGTGATCAAATAATCGATGAATATTTCTTTGTCTTTGGGATTGGCCAACGAATCGTAGGCATCAAGGATGTATTGACTAACCTTCTTAAAGCAGGTAAAAGCCATATTCCTCCCCGTTTCATCCAAGCCTTCGAGGCCAGTCCCAAAGGCTTCTTCCTCTGACGGAGTATCATCTTTTTCAACAGGAACCTTTTTTTCCTCATCATCTGGAGTAACATCAATGTCAAGTTCATCTATTTTACTTAATTCTTTTAGAATCGCTTCCTCAAGAGAAGCCAACGCTTCCTCGTCCTCAGTGTCCTCAGTGTCAACTGCTGGTTCGTCGGTA
>CENP01006201.1_pt1 | contig 17421 bp, 14 predicted proteins | sample 361281 | NCBI WGS metagenome assembly CENP01 (sample SAMEA2591122, study PRJEB7988) | marine metagenome | biome: marine biome (ENVO:00000447); feature: deep chlorophyll maximum layer (ENVO:xxxxxxxx); material: saline water (ENVO:00002010), including plankton (ENVO:xxxxxxxx) | depth 70 m | reverse complement strand
TCATACTTCAGACGGAGGTTCTTCCTGGATGCCTTTCGATGATTTTATAGGTCCTTCTCCTCAGGGTTTATGCGGTATACAGGTCATCAATGATACGGTCATGTGTGCGGTTGGGCGCGTTCGGGGTCCAGCATTCTTTACTAAAACAATGGATAGGGGTGAAACCTGGATATCCTATGATTTTGATCAATATGTTTCAGTTGCAGGTTTAATTGATCTACATTTTTTTAATCCTGATACTGGATTTATTGTTGGGTTAACCAATACAGATCATGAGGATTCAAGGGGCATTGTTTTAAAGACCACTGATGGTGGTGAGACCTGGATGCCCTCATTCATAACATCTAGGTCGGGTGAGTGGGCATGGAAGGTTGATTTTCCATCAGATAGCGTAGGGTATGTTTCCTTACAGCGAAATTATGAGTCTCCCATATACTTTCTAAAAACTATAGATGGTGGTGAGACCTGGAATGAAATGCTATTTATGAATGATTATTACTTTATCCAAGGTATTGGTTTCATAAACGATACCTTGGGTTGGATGGGAGGAAATAGTAGTCTGCCAACTTATGTAACATCAGATGGTGGTGAGACCTGGAATTCTGCAGGGTTTGGAAGCCGTGTAAATCGCCTTGACTTTATAGATCAAAATATTGGTTATGCATGTGGGCAAACTATATATAAATACACTGATGCCCTGAGTATTGGAAATGAGGAGATCGTATACTCTATCCTACCAGATACACCTGTCATCAATTACCCTAATCCGTTTAATCCATCTACAACTATCGTAACATATATTCCAGAATCAGGATTGTTGCAGGTCTCAGTTATTGATCTTCTTGGAAGAAATATAAGAATGCTATATAATGACATGATATATGAAGGAGAATCATGGAAAAAGATTGTTTGGGATGGTTTAGATAACAATAGAAGGGCAGTGCCTGGAGGAGTTTATTTTTGCCAGATCAAGAATGGACAGTCATCGATGAATCATAAAATGATCTTGCTAAAATAATTATCAATACACCTCACATTTTGAAAATAGGTCCTCAATTGATTCACGTTCTCTTATTAAAGTTGATTTATCACCATCTAAAAGAATTTCTGCTACTTTAGGTCTTGTGCAGAATTGGTGGGACATGGTAAAGCCATAGGCACCTACATCCATAATAGCCACAAGATCACCTTCGTCTATATCTGTGAATTTTCTATCAATTGCTAATCGGTCAGTATTCTCACATATTCGTCCGGTGAAATCAACAGTCTGAGTTGTTTCTGCTTCAGGATATCCTATCTTATATATACGATGATGTGCATTATATAGTGCAGGGCGCATCAGTGTTTCCATTCCCGCATCAAGGCCTATAAATTTTTTATAACTATTTTTAATTCCAGTAACCTTTGATATTAAAATACCTGTATTCCCTACCACAGACTTTCCTGGTTCTATCCAGAGCTCTGGTTTATCAGATCCATTATAGAACGAATGAAAGACCCTACTTACATCATGAAACACTTTATTGAAATCCAATGATATTTCATCATCACTATAAGGGATGCCATATCCACCACCAAGGCTTATATGATGAAAATCTATTTTTAATTCTTTATTGATCAATTCAACTGTTTTTAGTATCTCTTTCATAAGCTTTGGAAAATATTCGTGATCCAAAACACCTGATCCGGTCATACACTGTATACCAAAATTTTCAATCCCGCTATCCTTTGCCATTTTATATGCATCAAGGATAGCGTGCTTAGGAACACCAAATTTTGAATTTTTACCACCAGTTACAACCTGCGAGAAAGCACCTTTTCCAAATCCTGGATTTAACCTAAATGAAATTTCTTTTGGTGTCCCTATCTTTTTTAAACGTGTGAAAGACGTTATATCATCTAGATTGATATGGGCTTTTTGTTCAAAAGCTATTTCTAGATCTTCTTGTGATTCATAATTACCGGTAAAAATGCAATCATTACTTGATATACCTGCAAGTTTTGCAGCATACAATTCTCCTGGACTTGAACAGTCTGCTCCTATACTTGGGATTTCTGATTTAAGTACTCTTATAATATTTGGATTACTATTGGCTTTAATGGTGTAACAAATATGGAAATTATCAAAATTGTTGGCCAGAGCTGAATGTATTTTATTTATGTTTTTTATCAACTGGTTCTTATCATAAACATAAAGTGGAGTACCATATTCTTTAGCTAGAGAGTTGAATAGGGGTTTATTGTTGATCAGTTCTTTTAGAGGATGAGACATATTTATAATGAAATTATATCTTTAAACTTTTTTATAAAAATCATTAGTGATCAAATGATCAAATGATAGCTATACTATATTACTAATATTTATAAATTTAGGCTTAACAATTAATCAAAGATTATTGTATTATAAATTTTTCTTAGCAATTTTATCTGTATATGGAGTTTATGCTGATCAAAGCTCCTACAAGTGGACAGAGTCTTTACCTGACCCATGGACCCTATCTAATGAGCAGTTAGATATCTATCTACCGCGTTTTCATAAGATGCATCCTGATTATCATGAACGACTCATTGCACTTAATCTATGGAGGGTCGGTACACCATATGGAATATTTTGTCTAGGTGAGGAGCAAGGAGTTGACACTGATCCAATTATTCGTTTTGACACTTCAGATTGTACTGTACATGTATTGACCACTATAGCTTTGGCAGAAAGTAATTCCTTTCAGCATGCAAAAGATGTGATGATCAATATTCATTACAAACCAGATCAATATGGTACTAGTACTCCTAATTATAGGTCAAGATGGCATTTTACATCGGATCGTTTACTAAATCATCCTAACACAATAGATATTACATCCAAGGTCTCATCACCAAAGAATCTTGAAACTATTAATATTGAATTGAATAAAAAGAAGAATGGGTCACAATTTTTAGATTTAGGATGGACATCAGTTGAATCAATAGACTACATTCCTATTGAAAAATTAAGTGATGATATGTTATCAAACCTTCCTTCTATTTGCGGTGCAGCATTTGTGAAAAAAGATTATTTCAAAAATGGTATTGTCATTGCTCATGAAGGATATGTTTTGAACGGAAAAGATTTAATTCATGCTTCATCGATTGAAAAAAAGACAGTTAATGTTGATCTATTTTCATTTTTAAAAAAAGATGATAAAGTATTTCGTTTTGATGGAATTATGTTTTTTGATCTAAAACAAAGAAGAAAGTAATGAATACTAATATATCTAAAGTAGAAACTTCTTTTTTTAATACAAGTGATATTGAACTCCAAAAAACAAAGATTCCATATATCAAGGTTAGTAATTACCCTGACCTGGGTTTAATTACTTCTTTAAGATTTTTAGAATGGGCCATTGAAAACCCGAAAGGTGTCATCAGTCTCCCCACTGGAAAGACACCTGAATATTTTATTAAGTGGACTCACTATATTTTAAACAATTGGGAAAGTGATAAAGTGGTATCAATACGTTCTAATTATGGTCTTAGCTCAAAGAATAAACCTGACCTATCAAAATTGCATTTCATTCAGATAGATGAGTTTTATCCTCTTGAACCATCTCAGCATAATAGTTTTTCAAATTATGTAAAAAAATATTATTTAGAAGGTTTCAATATTTCAGAAGAAAAAGCATTATTAATCAATGCGGATGATATACCAACTTATAATGATCAACATTGGAGCCAGATATTTCCAGATGGGCTGATTGATCTTGGTTTGCGTCATGCAAATCCATCCACTGATCTACAAAAAAAGCAACAAGAATCAATCTATCTTATTGATCAATGGTGCAACCAATATGAAGAGAAAATAAGAGGGTTAGGTGGTATAGGTTTCTTTCTTGGAGGAATTGGTCCAGATGGACATATTGCTTTTAATATAAGGGGCTCTGATCATAATTCTACCACAAGATTAATGGAGACTAATTTTGAGACTCAGGCCGCTGCGGCTAGTGATTTAGGTGGAATTGAGATCAGTAAGAACCGATTAGTGATTACCATTGGGCTTGGAACCATAACTTATAATGAAAATGCAACAGCGATAATTATTGCAGCTGGTGAAGCGAAAGCACCAATTGTTAAAATGTCTCTTGAGACTGAACAAGATGTTAGATACCCTGCAACGGCACTTCAAAAACTCAAAAATAGCAGATTCTATATTACCGAAGGTGCTTCCAAAGCTTTAAGAGACACAAAAGAACATTATTGGCAACATGTTCCTTGGGATATAGAAAAAAAGCAAAATGCACTTTTAGATCTTGCAAAGAAAAAAAATAAATATGGAAAAAAACTATTATACGACGATTTAGTTAATGATCCTATTTGTAAAAATATACCAGGTCTTGATGAACAAACTGTTTCTCAGATAATTAAAAGTGTAGATCAAAAAGTACAGTTGGGTATTAAAACGGAAACTGATCAAGTTTTTTACCACACAGGTCCACATCATGATGATATTATGCTTGGAATGATGCCTCACATAATTCATCTGGTTCGAGAGCCAACGAATAAACACATATTTGCAAATATGACATCAGGATTCACATCTGTTACAAATCATTTTTTGAAAACAATTATCCAAAATACCATAGACTTTTTAGATAATGGAAGAATTGAGATGACTAATTATGAAGATTTCTTTTCTAGTGGATATCTATCGAAATGGGATAAGGATGTATATCATTATCTAGATAAAATAGCCAATAATGATTCAATTGGTCAGTCAAGAGGGCTATCACATAGGGTGATTAGATCGATCGTTGAAATTTTCAATGTTAAAGATAAAAAGGAGCTGCGTGAACAGCTTGTTAGTATAGTTAGTGAACTTGAAAATTATTATGATGGAGAAAAGAATTCCTTTGAGATCCAAAAATTAAAAGGTATGATACGTGAATTTGAAGAAGAGCTGGTTTGGGCAAACTATGGAGTGAGAGTTAGAGATGTGCATCATTTAAGACTTGGTTTCTATAAAGGTGATATTTTTACAGAACAGCCTCAGAAAAACCGAGATGTTACACCTATTTTAGATCAATTAAGAGACTTAGAGCCTACCGTCATTACATTAGCTATGGATCCAGAAGGTAGCGGCCCAGATACTCATTATAAAGTTCTACAAAGTATAGCAGAGGCAGTTCGACTGTGGAATGAAAAAGCTGACCTATCAAACTTGAGGATATGGGGATATCGTAATGTCTGGTACCGATTTAATCTAGCAGAGGCAGATATAATCGTTCCGGTGACACTGAATTCAATGTCAATACTAAACTCTACTTTTATGAATTGTTACCTCAGTCAAAAGGATGCTTCATTTCCTAGTTACGAATATGATGGTCCGTTTTGCGAACTTTCCCAAAAAATATGGGTAGAGCAGCACCGTGATCTACAACTAATACTTGGTAGAGATTATTGGTATAGGAATAAGAACCCACATCTAAGGGCTGTTCATGGAGCAGTTTACTTAAAAGAAATGAAGGTAGAGGATTTTTTGAACTTTGCTAGGCGAATTGAGGATGCAATTGAGGGGTCGGGAGTAAAAGTCAAGTAATTTAGCTTTCTCTTTTTAAATCTTTTTTCTCATTTGATGCTTGTACTCTTTTTCCAAGATCAAATATATAAAAAATTGATTTTCTGATTTCATCTTCTGAGCAAAGATTACAAAAACCTTTTGCAGGCATTTGACCATTCTCACCTTTTTTACCTTCCCAAACACTTTTATATAATTCATCAATACCTTTTGATGCTGCTTTGTCCCAATATGCCTTATCGTCAAGAAGTACAGCTCCATTTGTACCATACATGTGACATCTAAAACAAGCGGTTGACCATATTGATTCTCCTACAATCAGATCTTTACGATCTAGTGATTTATACTCTTCTGAATCGTAGATATTTACAGCCGGTGATTTTTTACTGCACCCCATAATAAGTACTAAGGTAAAAATACTGATATGTCTAAAAAACTTGTTCATTAAGAACTCCAAAAATTCTTATTAATTAGAGATGGCTTCATTGAATACCGGATCTCAGAATGTCATGAATGTGTACAATACCATCAGGCTTTTTTATATCTGAATTAGAATAAACAAATAAACTTGTTATAGAATGCTTTTCCATTAGCTCAAGCGCAGATAAGGCCAGGATATCAGAAGTGACCCACTTAGGACCTTTTGACATGATGAATGAAGCTTTTTCATTGAGAAGACTATGACCAACCTTTTCTAATCCTCTTCTAATATCTCCATCTGTTATTATCCCAACCAATTCATCTTTTTCATTTAATACACCGGTCATCCCTAAGCCTTTATCTGAAATAGTGAATAGCGCATCTTTGATACTATGCTCACTCGATATAAATGGGATCTTATCACCTGAGTGAACTAGTTGATCTAGCGTTAGTAAAAGACGTTTTCCCAACATCCCTCCTGGGTGAAGTTCTGCAAAATCTTCTTGGTCAAACCCTCTGAGTTCTAAAAGTGCCACTGCTAATGCATCTCCCATTGCTAATGTTGCTGTTGTACTTGCTGTGGGCGCTAGATCTAAAGTACATGCTTCCTTTTCAACAGATGTATCCAAATATATATCAGCGCTAGAAGCTAAGCTGGATCCTCGTCTACCTATCATCCCAACAACTTTTACATTTTTCTTTTTTATTGCTGGGATTATCTGAATTAATTCCATGGTTTCACCACTATTGCTTACAATTAATAATACATCTTCTTTAGTTATCATTCCCAGGTCACCATGAATAGCCTCCCCAGGGTGAACAAAATGAGAAGGTGTGCCTGTTGAGGCCATTGTAGAGGCTATCTTTTGAGATATCAAACCAGATTTACCCATACCTGATACGATAAGGCGACCCTTGCATTGTAATATTGTATTTACTGCAGATTCAAAATTTTTGTCAATACGGTCTGCAATTAAAGAAACAGCATCAGCCTCGATCTTGATAACTTCTTTAGCTATAGTTTTAATATTCGAGTTTTTCATTGTATAAAATTTAATATCATTCGCATTCAGCCCTGTTTAGTTTATGTCTAGTTAAATACTTAATAAATGAAAAAAATATTACCTATAATCATTTTAAAATTCTCATTATTTGGAGCGACCATAAATGTTGGTGAATCTGCGCCTAACTTTTCACTGGTAGACCAAGATGGAAACTTGCATCAACTTGATGACTACAAAGGCAATAACTTAGTTATTTATTTTTTTCCTAAGGCTGATACTCCTGGATGAATAAGACAGGCATGCGGGTTCCGTGATGAATACAAGAATTTTGAAAAATATAATATATCGATACTTGGTATTAGTTATGATGACCAAAGCATTTTGAGATCATTCAAAAAAAAATATGATCTGAATTTCAATTTACTATCTGATTCGAAAAGGGAAATGGGCAAGGCATTTGGTGTGAATAAATATTATTTTTTCCCATCAAGAAAAACTTTTCTCATTAATAAAGAAGGAGTATTAATTCACATCTTTGATGATGTTGATTTGCATACCCATCCTAAAGATATACTAAGATTTTTTAACTAAACACATTAGGTGAATGCTTATGAAAGTAACCATTGAATACTGTAGCCATTGAAACTACCTTCCTAGAGCCTCCAGTTTGGAGGCTAGCTTAAAACAGACTTTCCAAGAAATAAATGTTTCGCTTATTTCAAGCGGTGGAGGTGTATTCGAAGTCACCCTGAATGGAGAGCTGATATTTTCAAAAAAAGCTTTAAACCGTTTTCCTGAGCAGGGTGAAATTGAGCAACTAATAGGACAGAGTTAATTCAATATTGATCACTGAAATTAAACATAACACCAATACCTATTATGTTAATACCCATGAAGGGGTGGACCTATCTATAAGAAATGATTTCTTAGGTAGTGGTCCCATATTTTATGGTGCAGAGAAACCTCAAGTGAACGCTCTAAGATCTGGCGATTTTATTGGCGATATAAAAAAGGGGGGGAGCTGCAATGTTCCTATTGTCACTTTAGATGTACACTGTACGGGGACCCATACAGAATCAATTGCACACGTAATAGATTCAGAAGTAAAAATATCAGATGTTTGCCCCAAGGGTATGATTCCAGCGTGGTTGACTTCAGTGGAATTGCAGGAAGCAAACAAGACAAATGAATCTTATCATTATGATATGAAGAATGAACTGGTGATCACAAAAGATGAACTGCAGAAAAATACACTGGAACCTAATAATGCATTGATTATCAGGACACTCCCAAATAATGTGTCTAAGAAAAAAAGGGATTACAATGTAGAACCTGCACCCTTCTTTACAAATGATGCCATTGATCATATTAATGCTTTAGGTGTCCAACATCTTTTAGTGGATATCCCCTCTATTGATAAAGCAAATGATGGAGGGCAATTGGAAAATCATAAAAGATTCTTTAAACAAGGAAAAACCATTTCTGAACTACTCTTTATTCCAGATGATGTAATAGATGGATTTGGCTTTTTGCAGATACAAATTCCAAACTGGGGTCTGGATGCAGCACCTAGTCGACCTATTTTTTACTCTACTGCATAAACGTTTTTCAGACAGAAAATCTATTTCGTAATTTTTGATAATTATTTTTTCTATATAAGGATATTTATATTATGAATGACCAGATGAAAAGTGTAATTACCTGCGATTTAGATGGAAAGGTTGAAACATTTAGTGATGGTTCTGAAACCCTATTTGGATACAACAGAGAAGAAGTTGTTAATAAGATGAGGGTAAGTGATTTTAGTGATGGGCAAATCGTTCTTGGGCATGTTATAAATTGGCTTGATGAATCTGTTAAAAAAGGGAAGTGGGAAGGCAATACTGCCTTCATCCATAAAAATGGAAGTGAGTTACCTTGCCGTATCAAGATTACACCTACAAAAGGAAATAATGGAGAGCATATTGGATATTGTGGTGTAACGACTCTTCTGAAAGATAAAACGCCAGATGAAGTAAGACCAAAGATTAGTTTTATGACACAGCTATTTACCTGGATGGTCATAATGCGTTTACCATTCTTATCTGCTACGATTGTTCCGATATTGGTTGGTGCTGCAGTTGCCAAATATGCTGGTTATCCCGTAGACTGGGCATGGTTAGGTTTGACTGTCCTTGGTGGAAGTCTTTTACATATAGGAACCAATACATCTAATGATTATTTTGATCATATTAGTGGTACAGACGCTCTTAACTATAATTACAGCAATGTTGGATTGAATGGAGGAAGTAGGAGTATTCAAATGGGTTTGATTACCCCAAAAGGAATGCTCACTGTTGCTATTGTAACATTTGCACTTAGTGCTATTGTTGGCATTCCGCTCATATTGAAAGCAGGTATGCCGGTCTTGTGGTTAGGATTAATTGGATTTTTATCGGGTTTGTTTTATACCGCGCCACCTTTTCGTTTTTCATCTAGGAAAGGGTTGGGCGAGCTGCTCATAGGTCTGAATTTCGGTCCTCTTATGGTAGCTGGAAGTACCCTAGTACAGACAGGGCAACTTCTTCCAGAAGCTTTTTTCGCAGGGATACCAATTGGATTTCTAATAGCGGCTGTTGTTTATGTCAATGAATTCCCCGATCACGATAGTGATAAAGCTACTGGTAAGAATACTCTAATAGTGGTCTTTGGTCCTGAGAGAGCAAGAGCTGGCTATGTCTCATTAGTTGTAGGTGCTTTTTTAAGTGTATTATTGCTGGTCTTAAATGGAACTTTCCCTTCTTTGATCTTGATTACTCTTCTAGCTTCTTATTTCGGAGTCACCTCGAGCCAGACATTATATAAATATTATAATGATAGACTTTTACAACCTGCGAATTGGGGCACCATTACTATGCATAGTGTTGCAGGTGTTTTGCTATTCATAGGACTCTGGCTAGGTACGCCTGCTTTATGACCTAAAGTTCTGTTACAGCTATTTTTATAAAAGGCCCCTTAGAAAGGGGCTTTTTATTTGCACAAAACCAAAAATAATTGTAATATACTTACGAGTAACTTACGAGTTAAATATTAATAGGTCTAAAAATGAAGAAAAATAAATTTTATAAACAAGATAAGAAACAAGCTTCTATATCAGTGATCCGTGCTATGACAAGGATCAATGATCATATAAATAGACAGGAATCTCGTTCTATTGTATGGGATAGGAGATCGATCTTGCATCCATCTATTACCTCATGAACAAACCTCTGTCCCCAAAATTGAAAAGATTCTTGGATTGTGTTCAGCGATTTACATTGATCCATGGTCAATCTCCATCGTATGAAGAGATAATGGTCAGTCTAGGATTTGAATCACTGGGAACAGTAAACTGGTATGTAAAGACCTTGGAAGACCAAGGGTACTTATCACGTATAAAAGGTCCCAACGGCAAGCGGGCGCTCACTTTAATCCATAGAGAGCACGCCACAACTACAACGGCTCGTTTGCCGCTTCTGGGACTCATTGCAGCAGGTGAACCGATTGAAGCATTAGAAAATCCTGAAATGGTAGATGTCCCCGTATCTTTATTGCACCCAGATCATTATGTTCTACAGGTTAAGGGAGACTCCATGATCGATGAACAGATCCATGATAAAGATTATATTGTTGCTAGGAAGACCAATACTGCGCGTTCCGGACAGATAGTAGTGGCGTTGATCAATGGCGAGGCTACTCTTAAGTATTACGTTCAAGGCCCTGGTGGTGTGGAGCTACACCCCAGAAATCCAGATTTTCCAATTATAAAAGTTGATCCCAAAGATGATTTTCATATTAATGGTGTGCTACTCTATTCCTTTCGGAATTATTTGAATTAGGTACACTATGCATGACCAAGAAAGACGTTTTTCATATACGTCTTAAGAATATAGAACTCCAGATGGAGTGTATGATGGATCCTGGTCTAAAAACACGACCGGTCGCCATCATATCTTCCCCTCATCCTAATGGTAGTATTATCTTTTTATCTCCTGAAGCAGAAGAAGAAGGACTATCACGAGGGATGAAGGTTTCTGTGGTACGAAAAATGAGTAATCGTACGCAACTCTTACCTTATAATCGCTCTCTTTATGATCGCATACACAGTTATATATATCGAGCCTTATCATCATTTACACCGATTGTAGAGCCTCAGGATATAGGTGAGTTCTTTTTAGATATGCATGGTATGCGTGCTATTAATGGACATATAAAGAATACAGGGCTATCTGTTATCAACCATATCAAATATCAGACCAATCTTTCCAGTATAGTTGGTATCAGTGTGAATAAGTTGGTAAGCCGTATTGTAACAGCTGTTATTCCAGAGCCAATTCATCAGGTGAAGAGTGGTAAGGAAGCTCAATTCCTTTCGCCTTTGAAGCCATTGGTCTTGCCCACAGTAAGGGAAAAATCAGTCCAACGTTTACTAAGATTCTTACTAGTTAAACATATTAGTCAGATCCAATCAATGATAACTGTTCCAGATGATTTTCGAACATTATTCGGAGCTTATGCTCCTGCGCTTTACAAGGAATGCCAGGGTCATGATACATCATTGGTCAGGCCATTTCACCTTAGAGACCATATCCTTGAACAGACTATTCTTCCAGAGGATACCAATGATGAGAACACACTATATGCTGTTATCAAAGATCTATCAGAGCGAGTAGCTTTTAAACTTCGACAACGTAAGCAGATAGCAGATAAAATTCGATTGGAAGTACACTATACAGATGGCTATAAAAGGCAGAGGATAGGAAAAATCAAAGGTACCGATGATCTATCTGCCATCACTGAATGTAAAAAATTATTTAAAAAGGCCAATGAACGGCGAAATCGCGTCCGCACGATACTTGTAGATGTTTGGGATTTTCAGCCTCATATAATCCAAGAAGATTTGTTCTCTCATATAGAACAACAAAATTTATCTCTATCTATAGCAATCGATAAGATCCGTTCAAAATACGGGGTCCATAGTTTACAAACTGCTAATGTATATCAAGCTTTAAGGCCGGCCTAATGTTTGTTCATTTGAATATTCATTCTGTGTATTCTGCTATGAAAGGTCTTTTATCATTAACAGATATGATAGGTCTTGCTAAATCGCACTCAATGAACACATTGGCCCTAACAGATGTAAATGGAATATGGGGTTTTATTCGTTTTGTTCAACAATGTAATAATTCAGATATACAGCCCATTGCTGGGGTCAATCTGATAACAGACAAACAAGAAGTGGTGATATTAGTTGAGAATCAACCTGGCTATGAGAACCTATGTCGGATCATATCTCATGTTCATGATGACCATACACAGAAAATTTCTGATATTATAAGAAAATATTCTTCAGGTCTTTTTGTCCTATCATATGATGCTTTGACCTTGAAAGAATTACAGCGTTCTATACCTAACACGCATCTTTTTATTGAACTTCGACCAGGCATGGAAGAATCAGTCATACAAAAATTAGCAAAGGATTTAAAATTAGAAATTGTGGCGACAGGGGATGTTTATTTCAAAAGTAAAAAGGATCACATATCTCATAAGATTCTTTATGCTATCGATCATAATCTTACTCTTGAAAAAGTAGACCCATTGGGGTACAAGTCAGACCAGCACTGGTTTCGAAATGAAGAAGAAATGGTAAAACTTTTTCCTAATAGTTTAGGCGCACTTAATAATAGTCGATATCTATCAGACCGTTGTAAGACAGATTGGTCATTTATTAATACCATTTTTCCAGGCCTTTCTCTTAAAGATACATATCGTTCTAATAGAGAATTAAAAAACAAGGTGTTCGAAGGTGCTAAAAAACGCTATGGTAATATCAATGGAGACGTACGTTCCCGAATTGAGTATGAACTTAATATCATCACCCAAAAAGGATTCGCACCTTACTTTCTTATCGTTCAGGATATTGTAAACCAGACCCGTGCTACTATTGGTCGAGGTTCTGCAGCGGCATCAATAGTGAGCTATTGTCTTTTTATTACTCAGGTCGATCCTTTAAAGTATACACTGCAGTTTGAAAGATTCATTCATCCAGAACGGAAGGACATGCCAGATATCGATGTTGACTTCCCCTGGGATGAACGAGATGATATTCTGGATTATGTTTTCAGAAAGTATGGGAAAGAACGTACGGCCATGGTATCTAGTCAAGTGTTTCTAAAACCTCGTTCAGCAATCCGGGAAGTGGGGAAGGTCTATGGACTGTCAAATGAAGAGATCAAAAGTATCACAAATCGTATTGGATGGTATACTTCTCGTAGAGATCTCAAGAACTGGATATCTAATGATCAACGTTTTAGTAATGTGAATCTGGATGATATCGTACTTAAGGTTTTAAAAGAAAGTGAGAAGGTTGTGGGTGCTTTCCGTCATTCATCGGTCCACCCAGGAGGTGTGGTCATTGTACCTGATGAGATCAGGAGATATATACCCGTATTGCAAGCACCAAAAGGCGTGCAGATCGTTGAATGGGAAAAAGATCAAGTAGAGGACTCAGGACTTTTAAAAATAGATCTTCTGGGTAATCGTAGTCTCTCAGTCGTCCGTGATGCGATTCGCCGTATAAACTTAAACTATGGAGATGGTGCATCTCAGAATAAATATTTGGATTATCATCAGATACATCCTGTTGGCGATCATAAGACTGAAAAAATTATGCAAGCAGGTAAGACAATGGGGGTTTTTTACATTGAGAGTCCAGCTACTCGTCAACTTTTAGCTAAAGCAGGTGTGGTGGATTTTGAACATGTGGTGATCTATTCATCCATTATTCGTCCTGCAGCAAATCGATATACTAATTTGATGCTTTCTAGAATCCATGGTGAAAAATGGGATGTTATTCACCCAGACATGGGTTTTTTAAAGGAGAGCTATGGTATTATGGTATATGAGGAGCAGGTATCTATGGCAGCTATGACGATGGCAGGATTAGGCTATGCAGAAGCAGAAACACTGAGAAAGACTATTAGTAGAGATTCTATGAAGCATCTTATCCCTACTTGGAAACAGAAATTCACTAATGGAGCCCACCGCCGTGGTTATTCTTTAGATATGATACATAATATATGGGATATGATTGTCTCTTTTGTGGGCTATTCTTTCTGCAAACCACATTCTGCATCCTATGCCATGCTTTCATTTACCTGTGCCTATCTTAAAGCGCATTTTCCTGCTGAATTCTTAGCAGCTGTAATATCTAATCAGGGTGGATATTATTCATCATATGCCTACATGAGCGAAGCACGGAGATTTGGAATCAAGATATTACATCCAGATATTAATGATAGTGTTTACAACTGGTATGGTAAAAAGAATGAGATTCAAGTGGGCCTCATGAGTGTCAAGCGACTACGGCAAAAATCGATAGGTCTAATACTAGATGAACGGAAAGCAGGAGCGTTTGATTCTCTAGATGATTTCTTATTCCGTGTTGAACTAGATCTAGCTGATGCAATGGCTCTAACAAATGCTGGTTGTTTTAAATCAATAGCACCAGATTTAACTCACCAAGCTATTGCATACAAAGTAGCCGGGTTCTACCTTCAAAACGAGTCTCGAAGATCATTTGATTCGGCACCTATAAAACGGAGCTCAACATCAGATGATACATATCTATTAGAATTAGAAACATTTGGTTTCCCTATTTCTACTCACCCCTTAGCTAGATATAGACATATACTGAGCCCTAAGATCAGATATGCTAAAGATATTCCACATTTTTTTGGCCAATCTATTTATCTGATAGGGTTATATATCACTCGAAAGGAATCAATGACACGTAGAGCGGAGCCTATGGAGTTTTTAACGCTCGAGGATGAGACGGATATATATGAGTGTGTTCTATTTCCAGATGTTTTTAAGGAGTTTGGTGACATTCTTCATTGGGAAACGCTATTTATTATACGGGGTACCGTAGAAGAATCTTTTGGGGTATATAGTGTGACCATTGAAAAAATAGGAAGTATACAACAGTGGGTGCGTCGCTTAGGCAAAGGTGACTCTAGATATACCCTTAATTAATTATTTTAATATGACCCAGTCATAATCAGCGTATTCTTCAATATCGTTTCCATTGATAGATGAGTACAGGCCATAATAAGCACCAGTATATCCTTTGCTCAGGATCTTATCGGAACCTATTACTGATAGAAGATTAAAATTATTTAAATCATCAAGTGAGTAATAGAATTTGTATACAGCATTATCTGAAACAACTCTAAAAATGTTCGATTCATTACAGGAGCTTAATATCTTATCTTTGATTATAATGGGCTCATTATCATGTTCTTTGAGAATAAGCTTAAGTAGGAATTGGCTATTATATTATAAAGTTGTTTTCTATCACTGGTGCTGAGGTTACATCGAAGACTATTTGGGGTCTAAATAAAGGTTCTCATATCATTTCAATGGACATGAAAGGGCTTTCATTATTGGGTAGTTATATTCTAAGGGTCAACAGTGAACAACAATCCCTTAATAGGAAGGTCATTTATCTTAAATGATCATCAAAAAAATACCTTTTTTTATCTATGATCAATCGATGATATGTATGACATGATCTAATCGTAGCTCTTCTAAAAGGTCATCATAAGTAACGCAACGCCCTTTTAAACTTACGCTATCTCCAACTTCGGGCCTTGTCATCTCTTCATTATGAAGTTGACATATGACTTTATGATCAAGTATCAACAATAATGAGTCATAACCAGTAACCTTTCCTTTGACCTGCACTACCTTATTAAGCAATTCAGATCCTTCATTCATTTGAAATCGCCAGGTTAGTTCATGGGAGTCAGTACTGACCACTGGTTCTTCTTTACTATAATCTGTTTTAAGTGATGTAGTATAATATGCGAACGCTATAAGTGCTATCAGCGGCAGTACAGAACGAAATATCTTCCAATTCATCTCAGCTCTTTTCATGGTAGATACTAATTTTAGGCTATGGTATAATGCAAAACGTTTTATTTACCCTGATCTCACAAAAGACAAATATTCAAAATATAAAATAAGAATTATAATTTAGAGAAAAATGAGACCCGATAAAATTTAATTTTATCCTACAATGATTCAGGATACAAATCTGTTCAACGGGATGCAACCATTAGCCAAGGGAATTTGGTTTTTGCTGGTGTCTACCTCTATTCAATCACAGCAGATTGTTTTAAACAGATGTAAAAAATGCTTTTGGTTAAATAGTATTATCTTTTTTGGTCTTTAATATTTTTCCCACCACTTAATGAATGTTCTATTGATACTTTCCTCTGAGATTATTTCACCTATTTCAGGGGTAAAGTGGTTTAAGCCGATTTTATCTGCTAACCTTATTGATTCTTTGACAGGTTCATCCCAAGGATGCATTGAAAGTGTAAATCCTCCCCAGTGAATAGGCATAAAAAATTCTGTTTTGAGATCTTTTGCAGCTAATACGGCTTCATTAGGGAACATATGTGAATGTTTCCATGCTGAATTGTACTGACCACAATCGATCAATGATATATCAAATGGTCCATGCTCATCACCGATTTGTTTGAGGTGTTTACCGTAGCCACTATCTCCACTAAAATAAATATTTATTATTGGTGACTTTATTGCCCAGGAACTCCAGAGTGTACTATTTCTATTCAATGGGCCTCTACCAGAAAAATGTCGGGAGGGAAGACAAATAATTTCTACATCATTTATCATGAAATTTTCATTCCAATTTAGTTCAATTATCTTTTCTTCTGATACATCCCACCTTTTCAAATGGTTACCGACACCATGAGGTACCAGAAATAGCCTAACATTATTCTTTATCTTCTTTATAGTAGAATGATCTAAATGATCATAATGATCATGTGATATCATTACTATATCAATATTGGTCAATGAATCAAGTTCAACGGGCAGTGTTTGATTATACCTTTTAAGGCTTGGTAGTGGAATTGGAGCTGCATGAGTTCCAAGCATTGGGTCCAATAGAATGATATTTCCTGCTATATTTATTATAAATGCTGAGTGTCCTAACCACGATATTTTATATCCGTGATGAGAAAGGTCAGTGAAATTAGAGTAGTCTAATTGCTTAGGTACTATATCTTCATCAGGTCTTCTATTTTCTTGGTTTGTAAAGAAATCCCAGGTTGAAACCTCTCCTGTCATCATAGGAGTTTCCTCTAAGCTCTCAAAGCCGCCATTTTTAAAGTTTTTAAAAGTTTCATATGTCTTTATCTGCTGCTTCGTTGGATTGGAGCCAAATTGAGGCGCGAGATTCAAAAAGGTGATAATGATCACTGTAAGCGCCAGTATGACATAGGTTACATATAACAAAAAAGATTGTATCATATAAAAGTTAGAAAATATTACAAAAAAGTGGTTCATTAGTTTAGGACAGCTACCTTGGAATTTCAAACCAACTTACACTTTGTGTATACA
>CENP01027654.1_pt1 | contig 17456 bp, 19 predicted proteins | sample 361281 | NCBI WGS metagenome assembly CENP01 (sample SAMEA2591122, study PRJEB7988) | marine metagenome | biome: marine biome (ENVO:00000447); feature: deep chlorophyll maximum layer (ENVO:xxxxxxxx); material: saline water (ENVO:00002010), including plankton (ENVO:xxxxxxxx) | depth 70 m | reverse complement strand
TGCTATATTCAGCAACGAATGCTGTAGGTATGCCCGCAATACCTGAATTAATTTTAAAATCTGAATCTTTAAGCGTATCTTGTAATAATTTTGAGCTCTTCTCTTCAAGATATCCCATTTCTGCAAAGTCCCAAATGGCTTTAGCTATGTCTTCGTATTTTTCTTTATGAGTATCTATGTTTTCGCTTAAATCAGCATGGACGGCAAAAGATAGTAAAAAAAGAATTAACCTCATTATTTTCTCCGATGATTAATTCTAGTTTATGTTTTTTTCTTATTGTGCGTAAGGGTAACCTTTACGTCTTTGAGTAATAGGGCAGCTAGACTTAGCAATAGGATTGAGCCGGCTTCATAGATTAGCTGTTCTGGCATAGAATCTTTTCCTTGCAGAACAATAAGTCTTGCAAGTGCAGTTATACCGATGAATAGAGGGTATATTACAGGCAATACATGACTTCTAAAATAAATAGCTACCATTCCTAGAACCTCAGCATAGATAAACATTAAAAGCAGATCAGCAAGTTCAATGGAACCTCTTTGGTAAACTGAAAATAACTCAAAACCAACTGCACCTAATGTCATTACTGCGATAATTGATAAAATTAAGTCTTCAAGGTATTCAAATAACCTATTTATTCTATTCATAGGAAAATATATAAGGACGTTTTGAGAAGTTTCTAGTTTTTGCTGTGTGGTGGTAATTTAGCTTCTACAAACCATTCATGCTTTCTTTTTGCAGGATTGAATTTTTTGATTCTTAGTTTCTCATTTTCTTGAATGAATTTCTTAGTTTTGACGACAGTATAGTGATAGGTGTGGCTATCTCTGGTTTCGCCTTCAGGAATTAAGTAAACTTTTTGCTGTTTGTTTGCTGCCATAAAAGCGTACTGTACAATAAACATTGTAAATTTTCACTATTTTTATGAAATATAAAACGATTAACTCTGAAAAATTTAATACCCCTTACTCAGATGCAGTAGAAATTAATGATATGGTTGAGTTCTCTGGCATGCTGGGCAATGATGAAAATGGTTTAGTTGATGGAGGTTTTGAAGAAGAGTTACACCAAATATTTAAAAATTTAGCTGCTGGTTTAGAGCATTATAATTTAGCTTATAAGAATGTAATAAAAGCAAAAATACTTCTCTCTGACATAAAACATATGGCTAAGTTAAATGAAATATATCTCTCTTATTTTGAAAAGCCTCTTCCAATAAGAACCACATTTGCAGTGCTTGGACTACCTTTTGGTGCTGAAGTGGAGATAGAGTTCACTGCAAAGAAATGAAAAAAACTTACCTGAATGAGTTTCATGCTCAAAATAATGGCAATTTAGTTGATTTTTCTGGCTGGGAAATGCCAATTAACTATGGTTCACAGATTAATGAACACAATGAAGTTAGAGCTAATGTTGGTATTTTTGATGTTTCTCATATGGCAGTATTTGATTTTTATGGAGATAATCAAGTTGAATTCCTAAGACAACTCATACCAAACGATGTAAATAAAATTCTTGATAGCAAAAGAGCATTGTATTCTCCCTTACTTAATGAAAATGGAGGAATACTTGACGATTTAATTGTGTATCATCTTGGAGATAGAAATTTCAGGATTATCTCTAATTGTGCAACAAGGGAACAAAATAATGCTTGGTTTAAGGAAAAGTCTAAAGCCTTTAATGTGGAAGTTAAGTTCCAAGAGGATGCTTCTATTATTGCAATACAGGGACCTAATTCTCAAAAGGTACTTTCTACTATTTATGACCTAAATCTCAAAAATTTTCATATATATCAAGATGATGAAGTAATGATTGCAAGAACTGGCTATACCGGTGAACTTGGTTTCGAAATTATTTCGGATCAAAGTAAGGGCTTAGAATTATGGAATTATTTAATAAAAGAGGGAGTTAAGCCTATTGGGTTAGCAGCTCGAGATACTCTTAGACTTGAAGCTGGTCTAAATTTATATGGTTCTGATATGACTGTCGAAAATCACCCATATGAATCTAACTTAAGATGGACTGTAGATCACAATGATTTAAAACGCAGTTATATAGGAAAGAGCGCTATTCTAGATAAAGATGAAGCAAAAAAAGAATTGATAGGTTTTTACACTGAGGAAAGAGGGGTATTAAGAGCTGGTACACGAGTCTACTTCGATGGTGGAGAAGGCTTGATAACTAGTGGCACTTGGAGCCCTACATTCAAAAAAAATATAGGGTTTTGTAGGGTTGATACAAATCATTACAATTCTGGACGTGCTCTTCTAAGAGATAAAGAGATTAATTTACATTTTTGTAAGACAAATTTTTTAAAGCATTTAAAATAAAACCATGGCAGATATTCCTAGTAATTTAAAATTTTTAGAATCACACGAATGGGCAAGGGTAGAAGAAGATGGTACTGTAACTGTCGGAATTTCAGATCATGCTCAAGAACTCCTTGGTGATATAGTCTTTGTTGAATTACCAGAAGTTGGAAAAGAAATTTCTCAAAGTGCAGACATTGCTATAGTTGAATCTGTAAAAGCTGCTTCAGATGTTTATTCACCATTATCTGGTGAAGTTACAGAAATTAATGAAGCTTTAAATGATAATCCAGAAATTATTAATACTTCTCCTTATGATGACGGTTGGTTTTTTAAAATTAAACCTCAAGATATAAGTGAAATGGAAAAACTTTTAGATGCGGGTGCATATGAAAGTTCAAGCGAAAGTTAAAATTTTTTCTAAGAATGACTGATAAATCTCAAGATTTTTCTCACAGACATATTGGACTGAAAGATCCAGATATTAAACATATTTTGCATGATTTGGGTTATGACAATCTTGGTAGCTTTCTTAAAGATTTAATGCCAGATTCAATTTATGACCTTGATTCAATAGATTTGCCTAAACCTCTTGAAGAGCCTTCAGCACTTAAAAAGCTAAAAGCACTATCAAAAGAAAATAAAGTTTTTAAAAGTTTTATCGGACAAGGCTTTTACAATTGCAATGTGCCAGGTGTTATAAAAAGAAATGTCTTCGAAAGTCCTGGTTGGTATACATCTTATACTCCTTACCAGCCTGAAATTGCTCAGGGTAGATTAGAAGCTTTAATGAATTATCAAACAATGATCTCTGATCTTACCTCTATGGATATATCAAACGCATCCTTATTGGATGAGCCTACAGCAGCTGCAGAAGCCATGATGATGTCTAATAGAGTATCAAAATCAAAATCAAACAAATTTTTCATACACAAAAGCTGCTTTGATCAAACCATTTCTGTTATGAAAAGTAGAGCCAAACCACTTAATATAGAAATAGTTATTGGTAATCAAATGGATGAAGCGACCGAATTCTTTGGTTGTTATTATCAATACCCCAATGCAGATGGTGGTATTGAGGATCTATTTAAAGTATCAGAGGCAATTCATGCCCAAAATGGCTTACTAATAATTGGTACAGATTTATTAGCCCTTACTATGCTTAAAACTCCAGGTGAATTTGATGCTGACATTGTAATTGGATCTGCCCAACGATTTGGAGTTCCAATGGGTTTTGGTGGTCCCCATGCTGGATTTATGGCAGTTAAAGATAGTTTTAAAAGATCTCTACCAGGTAGATTAATTGGTCTAACACAGGATCAACAGGGCAGACCATGTTACAGACTTGCATTGCAAACAAGAGAACAGCATATAAGAAGAGAAAAAGCCACTAGCAATATATGCACTGCACAAGCATTGCTTGCAATAATGTCTGGTTTTTATGCTATTTATCACGGACCTGAAGGATTAAAGCTAATAGGAGAAAGAGTTAATAAGCTTACAACTCAATTAGCGAATAATCTCTTAGATAAAGGCTATACACTTAAACATAACAACTTTTTTGATACGATAGTAGTAAATGTTGAAGATGCTAATTTAATACATAAAGCAGCTGAATTAAACAGAATAAATCTTAGAAAAATATCCAATAAATCAGTTGGTATAAGCATAGACGAAACAACAAATCATCAAGACTTAGAGCTAATTTTAGAGCTATTTAATAAAATTGATGACTCACAAGAAATAATTAATGATTCCATAGCTGAGAGTTTAAAAAGAAAAACCTTATTTTTAACTCATGAAGTCTTTAATTCACATCATTCAGAAACACAGCTATTACGCTACATCAGGAGTCTGTGCGATAAAGACATAGCATTAGATAGATCAATGATTCCATTAGGTTCATGCACTATGAAGCTTAATTCCACATCAGAGATGATCCCAGTTGGATGGAATGGGTTTGCCAATATACATCCCCATGCACCAACTGAACAAGTTCAAGGTTATCTCAAATTAATAGATGATCTCGAACAATGGTTATCGAATATAACTGGATATAAAGCAATATCTTTACAACCTAATGCAGGGTCTCAAGGAGAATATGCAGGTTTGCTAGCTATTGATAGTTATCATAAAGCTAATAACGATCATTCAAGAAATATATGCCTTATACCGGAATCTGCACACGGAACAAATCCTGCATCTGCACAAATGGTAGGTTACGAAGTTGTCGTAATTAACTGCGATGAAAATGGAGACATTGATATGTCCGATTTACAAACAAAGGCAGAACTACATTCAAATAATATAGCTGCCATGATGATTACATACCCATCAACGCATGGAGTTTTTGAAGAACATGTAAAAGAAGTTTGTGAAATTATCCATAATCATGGTGGTTTTATTTACATCGATGGAGCAAATTTTAATGCAATGGTAGGAATGTGTTACCCAGGCAAGTTTGGAGGAGATGTGTCTCATCTTAACCTGCATAAAACTTTCTGTATCCCGCATGGAGGAGGAGGTCCTGGTGTAGGTCCTATAGGTGTAGTGGAGAAACTGGTGCCATACCTTCCCAAAGATCCTTTAGCTAATGAAGATTCTGGTTATGCTATTTCTGGTACCAATTATGGTAGTGCAAGCATATTACCTATAAGTTGGATGTATATAGCTATGATGGGGTTAGACTCACTTAGAAAAGCTACACAAGTTGCAATTTTAAGTACTAATTACTTAGCTAAAAGACTAAGTGGTCATTATAAGATCTTGTATACCGGCAAAAATAACCTCGTTGCCCATGAATGCATTATCGATGTTAGGCCTTTTAAAGACTTATGTGGTATTGAAGCTGAAGATATAGCCAAACGTTTAATAGACTATGGGTTTCATGCCCCAACAATGTCTTGGCCTGTAGCAGGCACCTTAATGATTGAGCCTACCGAAAGTGAATCTCTTGATGAGCTTAATAGATTCTGTGACGCGATGATTGGTATAAGAAATGAGATTAAAGCAATTGAAGATGGTAATTATGATGCTCACGATAATCCTCTAAAAAATGCACCACATTGCGTTGATGAATTAATTGAAGATTGGAAACATCCATATTCTAAAAAGGATGCTTTTTACCCAAATAGCCAGACAAAACATCAGAAATACTGGCCTCCAGTAGGCAGAGTAGACAATGTCTATGGTGATAGAAACTTAGTTTGCACTTGTCCTAGCATCAAAGACTTCAAATAAACTTTCTTTTTTAGTTTAATCTGTTAATATTCATCACCAATTTTATGGTTAGTAAGTTAAAAATCGCGCAAGACTGGTTACCAAGATACACTGGTTCACAAATTGATGAACTTGGTGATTATATTCTTCTTACGAATTTCAAAAACTATGTTTCAACCTTTGCAGAAAGATTCAATTGTGAAATTAAAGGTGAAGGTGGTGCTATGCAAAGTGCTACCAATTCTGAAGGTTTAAGTATCATAAACTTTGGTATTGGATCTCCAAATGCTGCTTTAATAATGGATCTATTATCAGCAAAAAACCCAAAAAGCGTGTTGTTTCTCGGAAAATGTGGAGGCTTAAAAGAAGCATCTGAAATAGGTAATTTTATATTACCAATAGCTGCAATAAGAGGTGAGGGCACTACTAATGATTATTTCCCTCCTGAAGTGCCAGCATTACCTTCGTTTAAACTACATAAATTTGTATCGGAAAAAATCAAAGAAGCTGGTGAGGATTACAGAACTGGTGTAATTTTTACCACAAATAGGCGTTTATGGGAACACGATAAAACTTTTCTTAAACGGTTAAAAAAATCAACAGCTATAGGGATTGACATGGAAGTTGCTACTATTTTCATTGGTGGCCATTACAATGAAATAGCAAGAGGTGCATTGTTGCTTGTATCTGATGTTCCAACTACGCCTGACGGCGTAAAAACACAAGAATCTGATAAGAAAGTTACAAGCGAATGGGCCGAAAAACATCTTGATATTGGGATAAAATCGATGACAGAAATCGAAAAGAGCGGCGAAAGAATTAAACACTTTAGATATTAAACTCTAAACCTTTTCAAATTCCGTAAGGCTTTTAGCATCATCTAAAATAGATTTCTTTATATCAATGTAAGATATCCCCAATATATCTTCTGCTTTAGTACTATTTTTAACCATGTCTTTACCAAGAAATCTTTTAGCCCCTTTTAAGGCAGGTACAACATTTGCAAGAAATTTAGCGACTGGAACAGAGACTGTAAGCCAAGGGGCTTTATAACCACCTTCTTTCAAGATTTTAGACACGTCTTTATGCCACAATTCTGTATTGGAGAGAATAATTCTCTCACCATCAGAATTAGGATTCTCAAGTGCTTTGATATGAGCTAAAGCAACATCTCTAACATCAACATAACCAATATGAATTGGTAGATTGACAGGAATTTTGCCATTCATAAGTCCTGCAACAATAAGCTGAGTAGAGCTTATTTCCGAAGTTAATGATGGTCCAATAACCCCTGAGGGATTAATTACCGTTAATTTAGTATCGGTATCTGCATTCTTTATAAGTTCCCATGCCTTTTTTTCGGCAAGCGTCTTGCTTTTCGCGTATGCAGCAATGGGCTTGTCAGCAAAACTCCAATCCTCTTCGCTGTATTCTTTTTTAGTGTGTCCAACGGACACCGCAACCACTGAAGAAGTTAAGACAATTTTTTTGACGTTATTTTTAATAGCTAAAGATACAACCCTTTCTGTTCCTTCAACTGCTGGTTTAATTAAAACACTCTCATCTTTTGGTTGATTAAGAGGATAAGGGGAGGCGACATGCATAACATATTCACAATCTGCCATTGCATCTTCCCAATTATCATCAGATAGTAGGTCTGCTTGAAAGAATTGAATTTTATTAACATCAAGAGACAATGCTGAGAGGGCATTTTTAATGTCTTCAACCTTGTCCAGGTTTCTAACAGTAGCATTTATATGATAATCTCGCTTTAAAAGCTCTTTAGCGCAGTGCATAGCGATATAACCAGAAATACCAGTGAGTAGTGCTTTTTTCATAAATTAATTTACTTAGCCTATAAATTTAATATAAATGATTTACAATTACAAAATTCCGGAGAGATGGCAGAGCGGTTGAATGCACCAGTCTTGAAAACTGGCATACGTTAATAGCGTATCGTGGGTTCGAATCCCACTCTCTCCGCCACTATATTATGAGGAAATGTGTATAAATCCTTAAAAATAATTTGTCTATTTTTATCTGTTAATTTAACAATCAGCTCCCATACTGAATCAGATGTAACAGAGATAGTTATATTACATACCAACGATATTGAGAGTGTCTATGAGCCAATCCAAGCTGTTTGGCGTTCAGATATGGAGTTGATTGGAGGTATATCACATTTAGCCACCTTAATTAATAATGCAAGAGCTAAGGAAGATATAAGTTTTTTGGTTGATGCTGGTGATATTTATACAGGTGCCTTATCCAAAAAATCAAAAGGTAAACTGCCTTTTGATCTCTATAATGCTATGGGTTACGACGCCTTAAATATTGGAAATCATGAATTTGAATATAATTGGGACGCCCTGGTAGAGATAATACCTAGAGCTAATTTTCCTGTTCTTAATGCCAATATTTTCCACGAAAAAACAGGTAAACTTATTGCTAAACCTTATACAATTCTTGAGCAATCAGGTGTAAAAATTGGTGTGATTGGAGTTATGGGTATTGATGCCTTTTATAATACCATGGCCCCATTTCATCGCATTGGCCTCAGCATTCAAGATCCAATAGAAACAGCTCAATATTGGGCAGATAAAATTCGTGAAGATGTAAATATGTTAGTTATCTTAACTCACCAAAACAAAACTGCTCCAATGCAAACTGACAAAGAATCTGATCCAAATGTACAACGTGGTTTTGATGAAGATTATGAAATGGCAGGAAAATTAAAAGGTGTTGATGCAATTTTTGGTGGACACTCTGATAATGGTTTGCCAGAGCCAGTAATCCACCCAGATACTGGCACAGTGATAGGGTTAACTTTTGGACAAGGCATGCATCTTGGTTATACAAAATTTAAAGTGAATCTTAATGAACATGATGTAACATTTTTGGAGGGTTATTTGATTCCTGTAGATTCAGAAGCATTTCCTGCTAATCAAGAAACTGAAAAGCTGATAAAACAATACCGTGAGCTCTATCCTGAACTGTCAGAGATTATTGCAACTATAAAGCAGCCTTCAATGCGTTTTTACAACAAAGAATCTACTATTGGTAACTTATTAACAGATATTATGCGAGACGCAGCAGGCAGTGACATGTCTTTCTTAAATTCAGGTGCTATCAGAGCTGATTTAAATGCTGGCAAGATAACTTTGGAGCAATTACTAAACGTTTATCCTTTTCCAGACAATCTCACCATTATTGAGTTATCAGGTAAACAAATTAAGGACTTGATTGAATATAGCCTGACTTTGCCTTACGGCATAGGTCAAATTTCTGGCCTAGAAATACAATACGACAGCAATAAACCAGCTATGCAAAGACTTTTGAGCTTAAAGATTAATGGCAGAGACATAGTAGATTCAAATAAATATACCGTATCTACAAGTGGCTATTTAGCTAAAGGAGGGGATGGCTACACTGTTTTTACAGAGGGTAAGCTCATTAATGAAGAACAAAGTTTTCCTGATGCGCTTTATAGAGGTTTCAAGGCAATGGGAGAAGTTAAACTGCCTTCGATTGCTAGACAAATAGATCTATCAGGCAATCTCAGCGTCAATTAAAACAGCAATAAATAGTGCAGGTTCTTGGCCCTTACACACCCAAGCATGGTTGGTTCCCCTTTGTACAACAACATCAAAAGGCTTTAGATCTACTTCTTCCTCATCAAGCAATAGAGTAACTTTTCCTTTTAAGAGAATGATGTAATCAATTGTTTCTGTCTTATGCATTGCAGGATGACGGGTTGTATCTACTCTTGCATCCGCTGCACCAACTTGAGAGAAATTATCATGAGCTATTTGATTTAAGACATCATTTGGTATTCCCTCTGGAAGAGGATTTATTTGAAAATACCTGAACTTAGAGCCACCTTTAGGAGGGCTCAATAATATATCGCTGTCCGCTCTATCAATTGTGTCTTTTGAATCAACTTTTTTGCCATCAGTATTCCATAGCTCGAATAGACCTCCAACTTCCTCGCCAATACTTTTTGGAGGAGGGCTATCAGAAATTATTACTGATTTACCGTCTTTATTGTGACCTGTTACTATTCTTCTCATTTCAATAACTCTCATAGAAATCTTACCCATCTAAGGCTAAATTAGTCAATTTATTGTGAAAAAGATAAATAAAGTCACTAGTCTTTAAGCTTTATGTAGACATCTGAAGTATTTGCTGTATTGTTTAGCTCATAATAAATAGGAGGACGCAATGCAAAAAGGAGTCGTAAAGTTTTTTAACAATGCTAAAGGCTTTGGATTTATTGCGCCAGAAGACGGTGAAAAAGATGTATTTGTACACATCAGCGCATTACAAAAATGTGGAATTGAAACATTGAATGAAAATGACAATGTTGAGTTCTCAGTTGAAGAGTACAAAGGCAGAATAGGCGTCGGTGAAATAAAACTAGTCTAGAAGATATCCCACACAAACCACTTATCAATGACCGGCATTATACAAGGTCATAAAGAGTATCCCTGTGCCTATAGTTCCTGAAACTAGAATTAAGTAATCAGTTAATCCAACTAAAGCAATTTTTGTCCAAGATTCATCTGGTTTAACTTTTCTGAAAGCCGAAATCTTAAAAAGACAGAAGGCTACTATAAAAACAATGCCTCCTAAAATGAATATACCCATAACTCTACTTAAAAACCATCATCCTCTTTTGCTGTATCAATATTAATTGCACCTTCATAAATATTGACCCTTAGTAAAATCGGGTTACAGCATACCTGACAATCTTCTACATACTCCTGGTGATCCAATGATGTATCTACTTCAAAGTATATCTCTTCCCAGCAATAAGGACATTGTCCCTTTTCTTCATCAATCATATTTATTTAATTATTTGATGTTTAATTTCTAATTTTCAAATATTAGTAAAATATATAACAGGCCTTCTTGTCAAAAGCCGCTAATATTGAGATAGTTAATACTTATTCAAAATTTAGGAGAAAAAATGAATAATTTAAAACTATCTATATTACTTTCTTTTCTTTTTCTAGTTGGCTGTTCTGAAGCTCAAGAAGAGGCAGAAACTGCTACTGAAGAAGTACAAGGACCCCCTTATAGTGAATATATGACTTGCACTCCTGGCCCAGATTTCAGTAATGAAACTGCAACTATGATGGTTGATGAATGGAATGACTTAGCTCTTGATGATGCACTGTTTTTTGCAGCTGGTCATCAACCTTTAGAATCATCCAGTCTTGGTGGTGAAGGAAAAGTATATTGGCAACTATTTTGGGATTCAAAAGATGCTGCTGATGCTGCTTGGGCCTCAGGTCCAAGTGAAGAGTTTGCTTCTTGGGCTCAAAAGCATGAATCTGTTTTAACCTGTGATGGTGAAAATAGAAGAGGTTATAATGCATATTTTCCATATTCTGATAAAGATAATTGGGAACCTGCTGCTATGTGGGTTACATATGCTCATTACTGCAAATATAATGGAGAAGATGGTCTAGCTAAGCTTCAAGATGGCGTTGAGGCCTTCAATGTATATCTTGATAACCAAGCTGATGATGTTGCTCCGTATAGATATGCAGTTTATATGCATAATGGGGAAAATCCTGAACCATATGCATCGTATGATTTTTTCTGGATGAATTATTATAAAAGTCATGATGGCGCCAAAACGTCATATGAAAGATTTGCTAATGAGGGTGCAGAAGTACAAGCGATGTTTGATGCATCTGCTACTTGTGAAGGACCAAATCCAAGTACGTCTTATCAGTTTTATCCAGATCCTGATGATGCATAAATAAATTCATTTCTAAATAAAGCCGCTTTTTAGCGGCTTTTTCTTTGCATTTTGTTTACGATAAACCAGTATGGAATTTTTAAATGAATTCTTTTTGCAATTTGCAACTATTGCATGGGGACAACCTACACAACTTCTGCTTTTAGGCGCTGGTTTATTTTTTGCCATTACAGCTAAATTTAAACCATACAGATATTTATTTTTTGCTTTTGATGTCTTGAGAGGTAAACATCCAAGCAAGGGCGCTGGAGAAGTTAGTCATTTTAAAGCACTTACAGCAACACTTTCTGGAACTATTGGATTAGGCAATATTGCTGGTGTTGCTGCAGCTATATATTTTGGGGGACCTGGTGCTATATTCTGGATGTGGGTAACAGCAATTTTTGGTATAGCTACAAAATTCTTTACTGCGACACTTTCATCACTATATCGCGAGATAAGTCCAGATGGTACTGTTAATGCCGGCACAATGTATGTTATTAAAAACGGACTTCCAAAGTATATGCTTCCATTTGCCTATATGTTTGCTTTTTTTGGGATGATTGCTGGTTTACCAGCAGTTCAAGCAAGCGAAATAGTAAGAATTACCGAAAGTTTATTTTTCTCTGATGTAGAAAATTTTGTTTATATAGCTGGTGCTGTAATGGCCTCGATTACAGCAATTGTAATTATTGGTGGGTTAAAAAGAATTGCTAATGTTTCAGCGTTACTGGTTCCACTTATGAGTGTTATTTATTTTGCTGCAGTGTTTGTAATAATTGTTCTTAATTATCAAGAATTAATTCCTGCAATAAGCTCTATTTTTTATGAAGCATTCAATTTTAAATCTGCAGTATCTGGTGGATTAGTTATGGTCATCTTAACTGGTATAAAAAGAGGTGTATTTAGCAATGAAGCGGGAGTAGGGACAGAAGCTCTAATTCATGGAACAGCAACAACCACTCATCCAGCTAAACAAGGCCTAGTGGCCATGACAGGACCTATATTTGATACTCTTATTATGTGTACTTTGACTGCAATAGTTATTCTTATGAGCGGCGTAGAGCCTACTGCAGACAACAAGGGTGTTCTGCTTACTGCAGAATCATTTGAGGTGATGTTAGGATCAATAGGTCCACTAATTCTATTTTTTGTAGTTTTATGTTTCGGATTGAGCACTATTTTTACTTATTCCTTTTATGGAACTGCATGCGTTAAGTTTTTATTTGGTAAAAAAGGTGTGCCCATATATCAGATTATTTTTATAGGTGCTGTTTTTGGTTTTTCTATTGGCGGTTTTGATCTTGCATTAAATGTTGTTGACAGTGCATTTGCGATGATGATTTTTCCAACTCTCATCTCAACAATTTGGTTAGCTCCAAAAGTTGTAGCAAAGGCAAATGATTATTTTATGTCTTTGAAGAGTTAAGATAAGACAAAATTGAATCAAGTTTAAGTTGACCACCAAAGTATATTAGTTCTTCTTTATCTAAATTTAACAAGCTATTTTTTAATGATTCTTTTGCGTTATCAAAATTATGAATAAAGCTTAATTTCTGAAATCTTACGTTAATTGCAAATAAAGAATATTTTTTATCGTATCTACATAAAGTTTCTCTTTCTGAACGTATAACCCATTCAGAGACATTGCCTTTCGGGTACTTTTCAGATTCAAGATGCATTCTTTTTGTATCTCCATGGATAAACCAATTTTCACGCTTAAATGGCTTACCGATTGGAGCATTAGAGATAAACCTTTCAATTGGATTGCCAATCTTTTCATTTAAAGTTTTAACAGGTTTATGAATAGCACGTAATGGTTCTCCAATTTTTTCTTTTAAATTCCAGTAACTTGGTGAACAGACTGATGCAGCCAATAGTCTCTGATCTCCCGATGATTCAATAATGCATAAGTCATCCGGAACTGAGAGCGACATTGAAGCTATGGGGTCTTTATAAAGATTGTTTGACTGAATATGTTTGGTGAGCAGTTCTTGGGCCTCTAAAGAGCAATTTGTTGCTCTAACCACTGTTTCATAGGAGTTATTGAGCAGATCTTCTTTATGTTTTCTTAATTCCTCATCTATTGAAACGTCAAACCAATCTTCAATTTGTATAGGCTTAAGACCTAATCGGTATTTACCCTTGCCATCTGACCAAGGTGGTTTGGACCAAAAATCTAAGTTAACAACAATTTCTTGAGACATAATCTAATTTGTTTAATATGGAGTCTAAGCAATATTAATTCAAAAAAGAATATGAAAAAAGTAGCAGTCATTGGCGCTGGACCATCTGGTATAACAGCTATTAAAAACCTCAAAGAAAAAGGCTTTGATGTTATTGGTTTTGAAAGATGTTCTGGTGTTGGAGGCAACTGGAGATATGATGATCCCTCGGGTCACTCAAGCGTATTTGAAACCACACATATTATAAGCTCCAAATACACATCTTATTATGAGGATTTCCCACTTCCCAAAACTTCATCTGATTATCCTTCACATAAAGAATTGCTAAGTTATTTCAACGAGTATTCTGAACATTTTGGAATTAAAAAACATATTCATTTCAATGCAGAAGTTATCAAGTGTGAACAAGAAGATAATGGTCGATGGATAATTGAATGGAAACATCTAAACACTGATTTAATCAATGTACAAAAATTTGATGCTCTGGTTGTTTGTAATGGTCATCATCATGAACCAAGACTTCCAAACTACCCTGGCAATTTTTCAGGTGAATACATTCACTCTCACAGTTACAAAAAAGCTGAACCATTCCGCAACAAAAAGGTTTTAGTAATTGGTGGCGGCAATTCAGCATGTGATGTAGCAGTAGAGACTTCTCGAATTTCTAAATCAACGGCCATAAGCTGGAGAAGGGGTTATTATTTAATACCAAAATTTATGTTTGGTCTTACTAGCGATGTGTTTGGTTTAAGATCAAGATGGTTGCCTCGTTTCATAAGACTACCTTTTATGAAATTTATGTTAGAACTAATGCAGGGAAAAAATGAAGACATTGGTTTACCAAAAGTAACTAATCATATACTTGCTACACATCCCACAATTAATTCTGATCTTTACAATGCTGTTCGTCATGGAAAAGTCTTACCTAAGCCAGATATAGAGAAATTTGATGATAAGTTCGTATATTTTAAAGACGGCACATTTGAGGAATTTGACACTGTAATTGCTTGTACAGGTTATAAGATTAAGCATAAATTTTTTGATAAAAATTTAATCAATTTTGAGAAAGGCCCAGTTCACTTGTTGCATAGAATGCTTCCAGCAAATATTAAGAACTTATATTTTATAGGCCTATTTCAGCCACTAGGTTGTATTTGGCCTGGTGCAGAATTGCAGTCTAAACTTGCAGCACGACATCTAGCAGGTGAGTGGGAACCAAAAGGTGATATCAAGAAGCTAATTGAAAATGAGCTTAAAAATCCAGATGTTACGCAAGTTAATACAGATAGGCATACTATTACTGTTGACGACTATTCATTTAGAAATAGATTAAAAAAAGAATTAGCAAGAGCAAATTGAATTTATGAAAGAAATATTTTTTTTAAGACATGCCAAATCAAGTTGGGATGATTTTGCGCTTAAAGATTTTGATAGACCATTGTCCACGAGAGGCATACAAGATGCCGAACTTATGGGCAACTTCTTTCGTTCAAAAAAAATAAAATTAGACTTAGTTCTATCAAGTCCATCAAAAAGAACTAAAGAAACAATTGAACATTTTTTCTCAAAAGATAAACCAAAGTTAGAATTTATTGACAATATCTATCATGCATCGATGGAAGATATATTGGATGAGCTCTATCAGATTTCAGAAGAAATAAATACTGTCATGATTGTTGGGCATAACCCTTCAATGCATGATATAACTGAATTTTTAACACAAAAATTTCTCAATAAATACCCAACATGTGCTTTAGCTCAAATAACTACAGAAAATAAATGGACTGAACTTACGCAGGGTTGTTCTAGTCTTGAAAATTTTATGAAGCCTAGTGAGCTTCGCTAGGAGAAAGGAATCTGTCTTTAAAGACAATAGCTCCTGATATAAGAGCTGAAAGAACAGTGTATCCAAGAATTATTTCTGGCATAAAGTTGAAGTAACCAATACTTATGAGAAGTAATACTGCAATTGACCTTATAAGCTCAGCATAATAAACAAAAACACGGTTCTCGTACATGAACGATGCAAATACCATTAATGTCACAATATTTACAGATATAAGCAGCATGTCTATGAAGTCTATAGAGGCAGAATTAAATAGCACTCCTTGTGTATAAATGCCTACAAATATTAGATGGGTAAAACCAAAAATCTTCGCATAAGTAGTTGTTTTGGGATCAAATTTTCTGAATTGAGTTAAATCATTTTTCTTAATAGGGTATTTCTCAGCAACATCAGCTGGACGCCATTTTGGTGTTGAAAACCAAACAGCTATTTTGTCAGTCCACTTTTTAGTTCTCCAAGTATCTTTGAATATTTCATTCCAAACTTCTAGATTTGCCCATAAAGGATTCCATGTATTTAAAGGCTTAGATGTACCATATACTGGTTTAAGATCTTCTCTTTCATCTATGAATGTGCCAAACATTCTATCCCATAATATAAATACACCGCCGTAATTTGCATCTATGTACTCCTTATTCTGTGCATGATGAATTCTGTGGTTTGAGGGAGTTACTAAAATGTAATCAATTATCCCAAGCCTATTAATATGTTCTGTGTGCACCCAGAACTGATAGAACAAGTTGAGTGCGGCAACCGTCACAAATATCTCTACGGGAATGCCCAATAAGAGCATAGGAGTATAAAAAATCCATTTGAATAAAAAATCTGTTCCTGTTTGGCGTAGCGCAGTGGACAAATTAAATTCTTCGCCGTGATGATGAACTACATGAGAAGCCCATAAAACTTTAATTTGATGGTGTGATCTGTGTAGCCAGTAATAACTTAAATCGTATAAAACAAATGCTAATACCCAAACATACAGGTCATAAGAAGCCAAAAGACCAAGGTTAAATTGTTGTGATATGAATGCGTAAACTAGTCCCTGAACACCCAGCCCCAATAAAGCAGGATATCGACTCATAAGCCCTAGACCAATACTTGTAACAGTATCATTGAGCCTGTAATTATTTTGTTTTTTGAAATAGCCGTATAAAAATTCACAAGCAATCGCCACCAAAAAAATTAGCACAAAGTAAGCTATTAAATTTGAAGTATGCATTTTTCAGTTCTATGAGGTTGCTAGTAATTTAAATCAAAATGTTTGTGAGCACCCAACAACAATAAATATAATATAGTTAGTTAATAATATTACTGCAAGATTATAGCTATGAAAGATTTTTTTATTAATTTAATTTTAAATGTTTTTTTTATGCTACCTGATTGGTTTTTAGAAACTTTTTTTTCAAAAAAAAGTGCATTTATCAGAAATAAATATCTAGACCATCAATCTACAATATTCTTAAAATTGATGGAAATCTTTGGCTATAAACTAGATGTAGATAATTTCAATAATTCTGAGAGAATAAATTCCAATAATGCTCGCATGAGCTTAAATTTAAATAAAAAACCTCCTAAAAAATTTGAGTATAAAGATTTAATTGTTGCTAAAGAAGAGGGCACTATTGTCAGAGAGTACACCCCAAAATTAATAAAATCAGATAAGCATATGCTTTATTTTCATGGTGGCGGTTATGCTCTAGGAAGCATTGAAACTCATCATAATTTTGTTGGTTTACTGTCTGTCATGCTAGGCATAAAAATATACTCACTTGAATACAGCTTATCTCCAGAAAATAAATTCCCAAAAGCATTAGAAGACGCCAAAAAAGCATATAAATATATGCTTGATAAAGGCATACAAAGTAATCAAATTTTGCTTTGTGGGGATAGTGCAGGAGCCCACTTAGTAGCATCATTGAACTTTGATTTAACAGCATCTAAATTACCAATACCAGGTGCTCAAATACTTATTTACCCTATGATATCCCCAACTCTTAATTTTGAATCTATGGAACTTTATAAAGAAAATTTTTTACTAACAAAGAGTTCAATGGAATGGTTTTGGGATCAACTTAGATCTAATGATGCTAATGATGTAGATCCTAGATTTGATTTATTAAAACAGGATGGTTTGGCTTGCTATCAAACC
>CENP01061164.1_pt1 | contig 17484 bp, 9 predicted proteins | sample 361281 | NCBI WGS metagenome assembly CENP01 (sample SAMEA2591122, study PRJEB7988) | marine metagenome | biome: marine biome (ENVO:00000447); feature: deep chlorophyll maximum layer (ENVO:xxxxxxxx); material: saline water (ENVO:00002010), including plankton (ENVO:xxxxxxxx) | depth 70 m | reverse complement strand
CAAAGTGGATCGTCTGTCAACTGAGAAAACATTCCCATACTGGCAGCCACTAAAGGAACATTGTCAATTACAGCAGAACCAACGCCAAGAAGCATTACAACAACATCCGAATTTGGTATGGTAGCATTGAGAGTTCCAGCGAATTCAAATAACATGCCTAATGATTCCAATGCAGCTACAGCCATTAAGATCCCCAAGAAAAATAAAATACTCGGAAGTTCAATTTTAGATAAAGAACTGTGGACTGGACTATGACTAGAGTGCTCTTCGTGATCTTGATCAATGGAGGAAATATTAATTTTTGCACTACTAAATATTTCTGCAAATGTGGCAACCACCGCCAGAGAAAGCATCATTCCTACATAAGGAGGAAGATGGGTCAATATCTTAAATATCGGAACGAAAATAATGGCTGTAAGTCCAAGATATAGCATAGTCGGACCATATGGGTGAACATCATCATCTGATGAACCTTGATCAATATCCTCAGAAATGTCTCCCTTAAAAGCTGGTAAAGTTGTTGCGAGTAGAACTGGTACAATCATACAAACAAGTGAGGGTATCAGTAAATTAAGAATTAATTTTCCCGTAGTTACTTTTTCACCAATCCAAAGCATGGTAGTAGTAACATCCCCAATAGGTGACCAAGCACCACCAGCGTTGGCAGCAATAATAATCAGGCCTGCAAACCAAATTCTAGTATCACGAACTTTAATGACTTTTTGTAGAATAGTAATCAGTACAATGGTTGCAGTGAGATTATCTATAATTGCGGAGAGAATGAAAGCAAGTCCCGAAAATATAAATAGTAATCCCTTTTTTGATTTAGTTTTTATAAAGTTCTTGATCGTTGCAAAGCCATTAAAGTAGTCGATAATCTCGACGATGGTCATTGCTCCCAGAAGGAAAATCAATATCTCAGCAGTCTTTCCCAAATGATGAAGAAGTGCCTCCTCAATATGGGTGGGTGTGAGTTGTTTTAAAATTACATCCACCTCAAAAACAGGAAGATGGAAAACAGAAACTATGGCCCACAAAACTGCCATCATCGCCAGGGCGGGTATAAGTTTGTCTACTTTTAGAGTATGTTCAAGCGTTATTGCCAAATAACCCATGACAAATAAAGCGATAAGAAGAATTTCCATAAAAGTTTAAAATAAAATTATTCGATTTTTTTATTCGTTTCCGAAAGTAGGAATTATCTCAATAATTTTAAGTGTTTGGATTAAATATTTTTCCTGAAGAATGATCGTATTTTGCCCCTGTCACACTAGCGAGACAATTCACTTCCCCCCTTAGTTTGAGTACTGATAGAAATGCAAAAATTATGGCTTCTTTAAAATCGACCAAATTTGCGCTAGGGACAATAACATCACAGGAAACTTTATTTTTTATTTCAGAAATTAAAAAATCATTAAAAGCCCCACCTCCCGTCACGAGAACCGCAGAAATGGAATTTAAGTTCTTTGCGATCTGGTTTGCTGAGTGAATGGTATAGGTGTGCAGCAAATCCCGAACATTATGATCTCCATATTTTTTTAAAATCACCAAAACATGCGCGTTGACCCACTCTATGCCTAATGATTTTGGTGGAAGTAGATCATAGTAGCGCAATTCCTGTAATTCTTGGTAAAGCGGATTTATAATTTCACCCTGTCTAGCATGAACTCCAGCAGCATCGTATGGTAAATTAATCTGATTAGCAAGCGCATTCAAGATGGTATTTAGTGCACAGATATCATATGCGATTATATTATTTCCTTTTTTTATGGAAATATTAGAAAAACCACCAAGATTAAGACAAGCGTCATAATTGTGAAACAACAATTGATCTCCAATAGGCACCAGCGGTGCTCCCTGACCACCTAACAACACGTCCTGAATTCTAAAGTCACATATAAAGGGCTTATTGATTTTATCTGCAATCATGGCTAGGTTTCCCAACTGAAAAGTCACCCCCTGATCAGGTTGATGGATTACTGTATGTCCATGGGAACCTACCGCATCAATTTTGACAATATTAAATTCCTTAATAAAATGTAATATTTGGTCTGCAAGGAAATTGGAATAGTCTTTATTTAATTCCGCTAATTTAATATCGGATAAGTTTATGGCATTTCCCAATTTACTAAACCATGTTGGGGAGTACCCATAGGTTTTGGCAGCCAAAATTTCGTAATCCCAAGAGATCGCTTTAGATAATTTTACATAGACCAAATCCAAACCGTCCCGAGATGTTCCTGACATGGTTCCGATGATGAAATATTCTTGTTTTTTCAATGTCTCAGCCATAGGGAAGTAAAATTAGATTTTTACAAAAATATATTTTAGAAAAATATTATTAAATCACAGGATTGATTGGACAATTTTCAGTTTTTCGGGCTAAAATTCGTAATTTGATAAATGTAAATGATTGTATTTGACAAACATTTGGGCTTAATATTTAAACAGCTAATTTTGTAAATCGCAAAAAAAACCATTGTATAGATGCTACCCAAAAAACAAGGATTATATTCTCCCGAAAATGAACACGATAATTGTGGTGCTGGATTCATTTGTAGCCTTCAAGGCAAGAAAACCAATGATATCATTCACAAAGCACTTGATATACTCGTTAAGCTTGAACACCGCGGTGCGGTAAGTGCAGACGGAAAAACAGGTGATGGTGCTGGAATTTTGATTGAAATTCCCCACGATTTTTTTGTGAAAAATTGTGATTTTGATCTTCCTGAATTTCATGAATACGCCGTTGGAATGGTTTTCCTACCCAAAAAGGAAAATCAGTTAACTTTTTGTGTATCTACTTTTGAAAATGAAATCGAAAGACAGGGTTTATCAATCTTAGGATGGCGTGATGTTCCAGTTGACCAAAGTCAAGTTGGTGCGATAGCTGCTCAGACTGAACCGCATGTCAAACAAATATTTGTTGGAAAGGGAGACGAAAAGCTTAGTGAGCAAGAGTTCAATACCAAACTTTTTATTGCGAGAAAAGTTGCTGAACATCAAATCAAAGCCTCCAAACTATCACAAGCGGAGTATTTTTACCTTCCCAGTTTTTCAACCCACACCCTTATCTACAAAGGTTTATTAACTCCAGAGGATATCAATAGATACTACAGTGACCTAAATGACCCACTTGTGGTCACAAGATTGGCACTAGTACATCAGCGGTTTTCAACCAATACCTTCCCCACTTGGGATTTGGCTCAACCATTCCGTTATATGTGTCACAATGGAGAGATCAATACTTTCAAAGGAAACTACAGCCGAATGGAAGCAAGGGAGGAGCTTTTGAAAAGCGATGCCTTTGGAGAAGATATCAAAAAAATATTACCGATCATATTGCCCAACAAATCAGATTCATCTTCGATGGACATGGCGTTAGAGCTTTTATTGGCAACGGGTAGATCTTTACCCGAAGCCATGATGATGATGGTACCAGAAGCATGGGAAAAACACCTTTCTATGGATGATGACAAAAAGGCATTTTATGAGTACAATGCTTGTATAATGGAACCATGGGATGGACCGGCTTCAATTCCTTTCACCGATGGTAAATACATCGGAGCGTTGCTAGATCGAAATGGTTTAAGGCCCTCTCGATACACGGTCACCAAAGATGGCTATGTTGTCATGTCCTCGGAAACTGGTGTTCTTGATATTGAACCAGACAATGTAGAACATCACGGCAGATTAGAGCCTGGTAGAATGTTTTTAGTGGACATGGACGAAGGTCGTATCATTGAAGACAAAGAAATTAAAAGTGAGATTGTCAGTAAAAAACCCTATAGAAAATGGTTGAATGAAAATCTTTTGGAGCTCAAAGAAGTTTCCTACACCGGCAACAAAACTCCTGTCGAAAAAGAAGATTTTGAGACCCGTTTAAGGTTATTTGGATACACACAAGAAGATTTAAAAACATTAATAAATCCAATGAGTGTTAATGCCAAAGAAGCCATTGGGTCAATGGGGACAGATACGCCACTTGCTGTTCTTTCTGATCGACCTCAACTGATTTATAACTATTTTAAACAATTGTTTGCTCAGGTCACCAACCCTCCACTAGATGGAATTCGTGAGGAGATTGTTACTGATACCAGTTTATCTATAGGAAGTGACCACAATATTTTTGATGTAGTCCCCGAACAATGCAAAAAATTGAGAATCCAGAATCCCGTAATCTCTAATGAGGATTTGGATAAAATAAAATACATTAAGCACGATAACTTTAAAGCCGCTTCCATATCCACCTTATATGATATTAACAAAGGGCACAATGGATTAGAAGCTGCGTTAGATCAAATGATATTGGATATCGAGAGTGCTGTGGACCAGGGAGCCAATATCGTTATATTATCCGACCGAGGCGTCTCTCCTGAACTGGCTCCAATTCCGATGTTACTTGCCTGTTCTCATGCCCATCACGGTTTAAAACGACTCAAAAAAAGATCTCTGTTTGGAATTATCGTTGAATCTGCAGAGCCTAGAGAACCACATCACTTCTCTCTACTGTTCGGTTATGGTGCAAGTGCCATTAACCCTTACATGGTAAATGAGATCATTTCTCACCAGGTTTCACAAAAAATCATTCAAGGGGTAACAGTTGAAAAAGCAATTGACAATTTCAACAAGGCCATTGCTAAGGGAATAGTCAAAGTGATGAATAAAATTGGAATTTCAACCTTACACTCCTATCGAGGTGCTCAGATTTTTGAAGCCTTAGGATTAAACGAAAAATTCATCGAAACTTATTTCTGTAGAACAGCCACGAGAATTGAGGGTATTGGGCTTTATGAAATAGAAAAAGAAATCAACAAGCGTTTTCACAAAGCATTTGAAAGTAAAAACGTTCCCGGAATGTCTCTTGAAATTGGTGGAGATTATCGTTGGAGAAGAGATGGGGAAAAACACATGTTAAACCCTGCCTCAATTGCAAAGTTACAGCAGGCAGTTAAACAAAATAAATACGAAACTTACGAGGTTTACTCCAAATTAATCAACGAGCAAAGCGAGAAGCTGATGACCCTGAGAGGGATGTTCGAGTTTTCAAGTTTTGATCCTATTCCTCTGGATGAAGTAGAGCCTTGGACAGAAATTGTAAAGCGTTTCAAAACTGGAGCCATGTCTTTAGGTTCCATTAGTGCTGAGGCACATGAGAACCTCGCTATTGCCATGAATCGTATAGGAGGTAAAAGTAACTCTGGTGAAGGAGGAGAAGACCCAAAGCGTTTCCAACCTGATATGGATGGTAACTGGAAAAATAGTGCTATCAAACAAGTAGCGTCTGGAAGATTTGGGGTTTCAAGTCACTATTTGAGCTCTGCCAAAGAAATACAGATTAAGATGGCACAGGGTGCTAAGCCTGGAGAGGGTGGACAATTACCCGGACCTAAGGTAAATCCCTACATCGCCTCTGTAAGAAATTCTACCCCTTATGTCGGACTGATTTCACCCCCGCCCCACCACGATATTTATTCCATCGAGGATTTAGCACAATTGATTTTTGATCTAAAAAATGCTAATCGTGAGGCGAGAATCAACGTTAAGCTAGTCTCTGAAGTTGGTGTTGGAACCATTGCAGCAGGTGTTGCAAAAGCGAAGGCAGATGTAGTACTGATCTCAGGTTATGATGGTGGTACGGGAGCCTCCCCTTTAACTTCATTAAAACATGCTGGACTCCCCTGGGAGCTTGGAATTGCCGAAGCGCAGCAAACCTTAGTTATGAATGATTTGCGTTCGCGAATCGTACTTGAATGTGATGGGCAAATGAAAACTGGCCGAGATGTAGCAGTAGCTTGTTTGTTAGGTGCTGAAGAATTTGGTTTCTCTACTGCACCACTCGTGGCATCAGGTTGTATCATGATGCGTGCCTGTCACCTCAACACATGTCCTGTGGGAATAGCCACTCAGGATCCAGAGCTACGCAAAAACTTTAAGGGCAAGCCTGAGCACGTAATCAACTTTATGTATTTCGTCGCGCAAGAGTTAAGAGAAATTATGGCAAGCCTTGGTTTTAGAACTGTAGCTGAAATGGTCGGACAGTCTCAAAAGCTAAATATGAATAGAGCTATTAAGCATTACAAAGCGCAAGGCATCGACTTGTCTAAAATCTTATACAAGCCTCAGGTACCAGATTACGTAGACACTTACAATACTAAAAAACAGGATCACGGGCTTGAAAACGTATTAGATTTTAAAATTGTATCCAAAGCCCACACAGCCATTTACCGAAAAGATCCTCAACATCTCGAGTTTGAAATTAAAAATACTGACCGTTCAGTGGGAGCTATACTGAGTAATGAAATCTCCAAAATTCACGGAGCGAATGGTTTACCCGAAGACACACTGAGTATCTATTTCACAGGAACTGCAGGACAAAGTTTTGGTGCTTTTGCTACAAAAGGCTTATTCCTAAAAGTTATCGGTAATAGTAATGACTATTTTGGAAAGGGATTATCTGGAGGGAAACTCATCGCTCAAGTACCTAAAGAGGCCACCTTTAAAGCCAGTGAGAATATCATCATCGGAAATGTTGCACTTTATGGGGCAGTGACTGGAGAAGCCTATATTAACGGAGTTGCAGGAGAGCGTTTCTGTGTCAGAAACTCCGGAGCCACTGCTGTAGTCGAAGGGATTGGAGATCACGGATGTGAGTATATGACCGGAGGTATTGCTGTTGTTTTAGGAGAATTTGGAAGGAACTTTGCTGCTGGGATGAGCGGTGGTATCGCATACCTTTGCAGTGATGACGGTACGTTTGACGATAAAAAATTCAATCTTGAAATGGTTGAATTAGAAGACCTTACCGAAAAAGATCAAGACAAGGTTTTTGAGTTACTCAATAACCACGTTGATTATACCAATAGTTCTCGTGCTCAATACATTTTGGACGATTGGAAAACAAACGTTAAAAAGTTTATCAAAGTTATGCCTACTGATTATAAGCGGGCCTTAGAGATTTTAGAAAAAGAAGCCGAAGAAGCAAAAGTTAATTGATTATGGGAAAGTTAAGAGGATTTATGGAATACGACAGAATGAAGGAGCCAGTAATCGCTCCTGAAGAACGTATTCAAGACTATAAAGAATTTACTGTTGCTCCCAAAACTGAGGAGTTACAAGAGCAAGCTGGAAGATGTATGGACTGCGGTGTTCCGTTTTGTCATAGTGGTTGTCCTTTGGGTAACCTAATTCCAGATTTTAATGATGCGGTTTACAAGAATGAATGGGAAAAAGCTTTAACTATTTTACATTCAACCAACAACTTCCCAGAATTTACCGGGAGATTGTGTCCTGCACCTTGTGAAGAAGCCTGTGTTTTGGGAATTATTAATCCGCCAGTATCGATAGAATTAATCGAAAAATACATCGTTGAACGAGGATTTTCTGAGGGATGGATTAAGCCTCAGCCTCCAACTACAAGAACGGGAAAAACAGTTGCTGTAATCGGATCTGGACCCGCAGGGTTAGCTGCGGCGCAACAATTAAACCGTGCTGGACATAAGGTAACCGTTTTTGAAAGAGACAATAAAATTGGAGGTCTTTTAAGATATGGTATCCCAGATTTTAAAATGGAAAAAAATGTTATCGATAGACGTTTGGAAATTCTTGAAGCTGAAGGCATTGAGTTTAAATGTAACGTTGAAGTCGGTAAAACCATAACAGCCGAAGAAATCGAAGCTAATTTTGATGCAGTAGTACTTTGTACTGGTTCAACCATTAAAAGAGAACTTCCAATTCCTGGTGCCGATTTAAAAGGTGTTGTGCAGGCAATGGATTTCTTACCCCACAACAACAAAGCCGTTGACGGACAACATGAGCGCAATGCTAAATATCTTGCAAAAGATAAAAATGTCATCGTAATTGGTGGAGGAGACACAGGCTCTGATTGTATCGGCACCTCCAATCGACAAGGTGCAAAGAGTGTTACCAACTTCGAAATAATGCCCAAACCGGCTGATGGTAGAACAGAAGAAAATCCTTGGCCATACTGGCCCTTTAAGCTCAAAACCAGCTCTTCCCACGAAGAGGGAAGTCATAGAGAATGGAGCATTTTGACCAAAGAATTTGTAAGTGACGCCAATGGAAACATAAAAGGTTTAGTAACCGTAGAAGTAGAGTGGAAAAAAATTCCTGGTCAACGTCCTCAGTTGATTGAGATTAAAGGTTCTGAAAAAGAATGGCCCTGCGATTTAGTTCTATTGGCTTTAGGGTTTACTGGTCCCGATAAATCACTTCCTGAACAATTCGGACTAAATTTTGATCCAAGAGGTAATGTGAAAGGAGAAAAATTATACCAAACCAACAAATCAAATATTTTTGCTGCTGGAGATGCTAGGAGGGGACAATCACTCATAGTTTGGGCAATTTCAGAGGGTCGTGAAGCAGCTCACCAGATTGACACCTATCTGATGGGGACTTCTAGTCTTCCACAAAAAAATAAGGCTGGTGATTTAATCGCCGTTTAATAGGACTACTGGAAAAAGTTCCAAACGATACCAAATCGCAAAAATGAATCGCGATAAGGTGTGAATGGTGCAGCAAAATAGTTGTAGCCTGTTCTGTCGTCGTTAATATGCTCAAACTTTAAGAACAACCTGGTTTGCTGGATTTTAGCATTAATAAAGAAATCTATTCTTGGGAAATCTCCTATTTCAGTATGATTCTGAGAGGCGAACTCACCTATTAAAGGACTGTAACGGTCACCATAATATTTTGTGAAATACTGTGCGGTAATACCGGTCTGTAGGTAAAGAGCTTTACCAAATAGTTGACTTGAGAAAAATAGAGAACTTCTAACATTCCATTCGGGCACATTAAGTGGCTTGAAAGCTTCCTCAGCACCGTTCTGAGTGACTTGTTGATACTGCAATGTGTTGGCCAGCGAAAATTTACCCAGATTAAGCTGTTTGTTCCATCTCAACTTTAGATAATTGATCTGATTTTCAGATTGTTCTGGGGCAACCAACAATTCCTCTTCCAGCTTATTGGTTGTTTCTGAAAATGAAATTTTCCTTTGAAAAGGCAACAGGTTTCTGAAATAAGTATAATTATTGATCAGCTCATATTTACCTTGAATATGCCCCCATATGGGATGACTTAGCATAAATTCTAGCGTATTGAATTGCTGGTTTTTAAGACTCGGATTATACCAGTCGTATTCGATATAATTACTTCGATTAAGGAAAAAGTTAAAGTTAGGAGCTTGGGTACGCAGACTAAGTTTGGCTTTGACAAAAAATTCGTTGTTAAATTCCCTATTGACTTCGCCAGATAAAAATTGAGTAGCGTATTCCTTTTTAACTGAAAAATAACCTTCCGCCTTAAAGTTAAATTTAAGGAAGGTTTTCTTCCAGTAGGCATCTAGCGCAAACTGATTGGCTTTAATAGCTGTGGGATATGGCCCTCGGTTTACAGGCACCTCCATGCCTTGATCTTCTGGAAAAACAATATAGTAGTCCCAATTAATGATACGGATTCCCGCTTTGAGCTGTCCTAGATTTTTATTGTTATAAATGGCATAGAACTCATTATCCGTTGTGTCCAAATAGTTTTTAACACCGAAAGTAGCTGTGCCTGATACGGTTCCAAAAAAACTATTTGCTTCGGTATTTTGATAAATGAACCTTTTGATCTCATAATTTATCTTATGCCCTACAGTCAAAATTTTAGGGCGTTCGTAATTAAACATCTTATTATTTCCACCAATTATTACATCATATTGTTGATCGATAAAATAACGTCTTCCTGAAAGTGTATTATCTACTTCTACATTATTGTCCAGTCTAGATCGATCCAAAAAACCATCGTATTCAAGTTCATCCACCGCTTTTTCAAAATAGTAAACACTTAAAGAATCCAACCCTCCATTGGCTTGATTCTCCAATTTTTGCGCTACAAAATGGGAGCGCTGCCGATAACGGTAATTTTTGGAAGTATAATGTGTGGTAAAGCGAACATTAGTCCCCCCTCCCAGTGTATTGATGTATTTACCCAAAGATCGGTAAGCCTTATGTGCTACTGACAAATTAAACCTTGGGGAGGTGTTGACCGTAATTAAAGCATCTACCATTTGACCTTGCTCAAAAACAGATTTAAAAAAAAGTTCTGTCATTGGAGTGGGCACCTCAAAATATGGTGTCTCCTCCTCCTCCATGTAGGCAAAATGTTTTGCCCTAGCACCGATTTGGGGGGTTTTCTTCTGCCCCTGGAAATCATAGCCAAGTTTATTGTAACCTTCACCAGTATTAGGGAAAGTCAATAATTCAAAATAATCCTTCCGTAAGTAATTAAAACGATAATCCTTATTAATATTAAGGGTGGTATCCAAATGGGTCTCGGTTCCATCTGAATAGAAAATCTTATAATCCTCAACCGTTATTTCGTTCATTTCTTTAATCGGTTTTTGGGCAATTTTTCTAAGCTTAATTTGGCGCAACTTATACTCCGTTCTCTCTAATGAAAAAGAGTCTAAAAGCTGAGTAAATAATTCCACTGAAAGCAATCTACTATCGTGATCTAAACTCACTCGATCCATGATCTGAAATCTCTTAGGCAAAGAATCTGCCTGTTCCTCTTCAGGGGTTTTGATGACCACATTTTTTAGAATCCCCAATTTAGGGAGTGAAAAATTCAAAAATCGAATCGAATCCTTTTGGCTAATTTGTGGGACAGCTGCTGCTATAATACTATCATTAGCAACCGACAAGCTATCTACTGCTTGCACAGGAACGGAAAAACCAGCAACCTCGAGGGTGTTATTACTCTCAGAATCCTTTTGTTGGATGTTGTCAATCTCTTGAGCAAATGCAAAGGTGGTAAACAGTAGAAAAAAAACAGAAAACTGTCGCCTCATTAAAACGAATTTGATGCGAAGTTAAAATAAATGTACTTAAATTGTCTTTAATAAGGTAAACGAAAATCTGACATTGTTAGTAGCACAGTTTTCATTTAAGATTGAAGCAGGAACGGATGAAGCCGGCAGAGGGTGTTTGGCAGGACCAGTAACTGCTGCTGCTGTGATATTACCCAAAATTTTTGATTTGCCCTTTTTAAATGATTCCAAGCAACTCAACGAAAAGCAGCGATATGAACTACGTCCATTGATCGAGACGCAAGCTGTGTCATTTTCGTATGCCCATGTCTACCCCCAGGAAATCGATCAAATCAATATTCTAAATGCCAGCATTAAAGCCATGCATTTGGCCTTGCAACAACTGAAAAAAAAACCAGAATTTATCGCAGTCGACGGAAATCGGTTTCACCCTTATGACAATATTCCCCATGAATGTGTAATAAAAGGTGATGGTAAATACCTGAATATTGCCGCTGCCTCAGTTTTGGCAAAAACTTACAGAGATGACTACATGAAAAAAATTCATGAAGAGTATCCTGACTATCAATGGTATAAAAATAAAGGCTATCCAACAAAAGTCCACAGAGCAGCCATAAAACTCAATGGACCATCGCCTTACCACCGAAAATCTTTTCAATTGCTCCCAAAACAATTGGAACTCAACTTTAAGTAATAATGATTCCTATTGTTGAAAAGTTAGTGGAATATATTCATTGAATTAATCCAAACAAGAGTGGGAGTTTTAATATTTTTGGTTGATATGATAAAATATTTTCTACCCCTTTTCATTTTCCTTGCCCTTGCAGGTTGTACTGACAAAATCCCCCAAAACCTTCAAATCATGGAGGCGATTCCGCAAAACACTTCCATTGTAATTCAGGTGAATGATACCTTAGCGCTTAGCAGCTCAGAATTGTTGTTAAAAATTTTTGAATTAGAACCTGGTCTAAAAAAGACCATAAAAAATATTACCCCACAGCGCACCCCACTTCCATTTGCATATTGTATCACGCCCATCGGAAAGGATCAAAATGCAGTGGGTTTTATCACAAAAACAACCCCTGCAGACTCCTTAATCACTTATCAAACAGAACTTAAATATAGCGGACAGACTATTGGCACTATTGATAAAGGAGGGCAAACATTTTATATTTCCAAACTGGGGAATTTGAAAATGATCGCTGAATCCCAACTAATGGTTGAAAATGGTATACGAAATTTTCAAAGAAAAAATCGTGGAATAACCAGTCCTGAATTTTTTCAGTTGGCAGAAAGCATCGACCAAGATCTGACCATTAACTTTTTTATTCATCCATCCTCCAAATCCCTGTTCAATTCAGTTTTTCCCAGCACACCTCTTTTTCCTAAAACTGGAAAACAATGGTTAGCCTTAGATTTAGAGGTTGAAGGAAATTATTTCTCTCTTGACGGCGTTGCGTTTTTAAACGATTCCATCCCAGACGCCCTAAACCTTATCAAATCTCTTAAGCCAAGAGAAACACACCTCCACAATATAGTTCCTAAAAACTTCACCTCTTATTTAAGTATAACCGTTGATAATGTGCGACAGTTTGAGGACAATTTTAAGGATTATAGTAGAAGTGCGAATATCCCCCTGAATAAAATAGATTTCTCCCCCCTCAATTCGGTTAGTGAAATTGGATGGGTAAATGCTGGAACGGAACAGTCGGTGATTTTTCACCTAAATTCACTGGAAGATATTCCTGATTTTACTCTTGGAAATGCTGAACCAAAAACCTATCGAGGAGCTAGCTATAGTAAAATTGAGTTACCCAAAGAACTGATCAGTTTGTTGTCCAGTTTTGGACAAAAAGTCAGTCCAGCATGGTCATGTCTATATGAAGATTATTTGATCTTAAGTGAAACGGAAAGCGGACTAAAAAATCTATTGACTAACTATATTGACCAAAATACCTTGGGTAAAAATCCAACTTTTAAGGCTCTTAAGGAGCGGTTGGCCAACGAAAATTCTTTCCTCTGGATTGGACAAACCAAGAACTTGATCGACTATTGGGAAAATAATGGTAACACTACCAAAGGGCTGTCAACACTCCCCGTATCGGACTATCCTCTAGTCGTATTCCAAGGGGTTGGGGAAGAGGACTTTTCACACCTTCACCTAAGTGTTCAAAAAGATCAACCATTTCAAAATAAAGGAGGTGTCAACAATTCCTTTTCAATCGCGTTACCCAAAGCAGCTACCATCCCTCCCCAATGGCTAAAAAATCACCGGAATAATGGAATGGATATTGCCGTTCAGGACCAAGAAAATATCCTCTACTTATTTTCCAATACTGGAAAATTATATTGGAAAAAACAATTAGATGCTAAAATAATTGGCCCCATCCAACAAGTGGATTTGTATAAAAATAAACGTTTACAGATGGCTTTTAGGACTCAAAACAGGCTAATGGTTTTAGACAGAAATGGTAATATAGTTAAGCCTTTTAACATCAAATTACCTAAGAGCAACCAACCACTACCCTTAGCCATTTTTGATTATGACAATAACCGCAACTACCGTTTTTTAGTCACACAAGACAGGTCGATTTACATGTATAATGGCGATGGAAAAAGGGTCAATGGCTTTAAGCTTAAAAAAGTTGATGCGCCAATTCTTTCCGCACCGAAACACCTGCGATTTCAGGGGAAAGATTATATCGTCATGCCTCTGGAGAACAATCGTTTAAAAATTGTTTCCCGCACTGGACTGGATCGCATAAAAGTGAAAGGTGACATTAAATTTAGTGACAATGAAATTTTCTCCTATCTGAATACCTTTGCTACAACAAATCGAGAGGGCAGCCTGATTCAAATAGATACTAGGGGGAACAAGGTCACCTCCTCCCTTGGGCTAAGTCCAAATCACAAAATAGATGCCACAACCAAATCACTGGTAACTTTATCCGAGAACAATCTCAACATCAAAGGCATACCCGTTATACTTCCTTTTGGAAATTACACCTCACCAAAAATCTTTTATCTAAACAATACACTTTACATAAGCACTACCGATCAAGAAGCTCAAAAAGTTTATCTTTTCTACAGCAACGGAAAAGCGGTAGAGGGCTTCCCTGTCTATGGTAACTCAGCAATAGACTTGTCTAATAGTGACAAGGACAAGGCACTAGAAATGGTTGTGACAGCAGAAGACAACAGTATTTTGGTTTATGAAATCAATCGATGATTTCCACTTCAAAAATTTCAGAAAAATGTTTGAGTACCGCAGCCTTAACTAGAGCTGGATCGACTTCCTTTTTGAGTTCTTTGGCAAGGGAAGTCACCCCTTTACCTTGAATTCCACAAGGGACGATATAGTCAAAATAAGAAAGGTCGGTATTGATGTTTAAAGCAAATCCATGCATAGTAACCCATCGGCTGGCACGCACCCCCATAGCACATATTTTTCGGGCAAAAGGGGTGTCTAAGTCTAGCCAAACGCCAGTTTCTCCGTCACTTCGAGCACCTTTTAGTCCGAAATCATTAAGCGTCTTGATGATTACCTCCTCCAAATAACGAAGGTATTTGTGAATATCGGTAAAGAAATTATCTAAATCGAGTATGGGATAACCGACCAATTGGCCGGGGCCGTGAAATGTAATGTCTCCCCCACGATTGGTTTTGAAAAACTCAATACCCTTCGATTTTAAAGCATTTTCCTGAACGAGTAAATGTTCTATTTTACCACTTTTCCCTAGCGTAAAGACCGGAGGATGTTCTACCATTAACAAATGATTTGGTGAAGGAATTGGCTGATCGGATGCGCGATTTTGACGCTTAACTGCAATTATTTCAGAAAAATAGTCCTCTTGAAGTTTCCATGCCTCACTGTAGGGCAGTAATCCAAGTTCAGTAATCTTTACTTTTTTGTTTTTAATCATTCCACCGATCGGGATTGTTTAAAATAACCAGCGCGGCAATAACCCCGGGCACCCAACCGCAAAGGGTCAATAAAAAAACAATGATAATTGAGCCACAGCCCTGGTCAATTACCGCTAGCGGGGGGGAAAAAATCGATAAAAGTACGCGCCAAAAACTCAATGGACTCCCATTTTATGCAAAGATAGGAAAATTGATTCCCGATTGCTTGAGACTGTTTATCTTTGCACAAATCTTAAGGATTTATGACGCAACTTTCAGAGCAAGAACGAGTAAGAAGAGAAAAGTTACAGGCACTAAGGGACTTAGGTATTGATCCTTATCCTGCTGCACTATTTCCCATAGATGCGGATTCGACATCTATAAAAGAAAATTTTAATGAAGGTAAAAAAGTCGTTATCGCAGGACGATTAATGTCAAGACGAATTCAGGGAAAGGCGAGTTTTGCAGAATTACAAGATAGTAATGGGAGGATTCAACTATATTTTAATCGCGATGAAATTTGTGAAGGAGAAGACAAAACACTTTACAATGAAGTCTATAAGAAATTACTCGATATCGGAGATATTATTGGGTTAGAAGGCACGCTTTTTACCACTCAAGTAGGAGAAAAAACGGTTATGGTCAAATCATTTCAAATCCTTAACAAAACCCTACGCCCCCTTCCGCTTCCGAAAACAGACGCCGAGGGCAACGTCTACGACGAGTTCAATGATCCCGAGTTACGTTATCGCCAGCGATATGTGGATTTGATTGTGAATCCAAAAGTCAAAGATACATTTGTTAAGCGCACGAAAATCACCAACAGTATCCGTAGTTTTTTTAACGAAATGGATTATCTCGAAGTAGAGACCCCCATCCTACAACCTATACCAGGCGGGGCAGCAGCACGACCTTTTTTAACACATCATAATGCCCTAAATATTCCCCTTTACTTGAGGATTGCAAATGAATTGTACTTAAAACGTTTGATCGTAGGAGGTTTTGACGGTGTATATGAATTTGCTAAAGACTTCCGAAATGAAGGAATGGATCGAACACACAACCCGGAGTTCACGGTTATGGAACTTTACGTGGCATACAAAGACTATTTCTGGATGATGGATATGACAGAGCGTTTACTGGAAAAAGTAGCCATAAATACCCACAATACTTCTGCAGTTCAGGTTGGAGAGAAGACTATTGATTTCAAAGCCCCATACCCAAGGGTACCCATCCTTGAAGCCATTAAAATCCATACGGGAATTGATGTTTCGGAAATGGATGAAGATAAATTACGAGAAACTGCAAAGGAACTGGGAATTGAAGTTGACGACACGATGGGAGAAGGCAAGCTGATCGATGAAATTTTTGGAGAAAAATGTGAACATCATTACATTCAACCCACTTTTATCATCGACTATCCCAAGTCAATGAGTCCCTTGACTAAAGAACACCGAAGTAACCCAAAACTAACGGAACGCTTTGAGCTGATGGTCAATGGAAAGGAATTGGCGAATGCCTATTCGGAACTTAATGACCCGATTGACCAAAGAGAACGTTTTGAAGCCCAATTGACCCTGAGCGAAAAGGGGGATGATGAAGCGATGTTTATCGACCAAGATTTTCTTCGAGCGCTTGAATATGGTATGCCGCCTACTTCTGGTATTGGAATTGGAATTGACCGGCTCACCATGCTATTAACCAATAACAGCTCTATTCAAGAAGTACTATTTTTCCCGCAAATGAAACCTGAGAAAAAAGCGATTGCTCTCTCAGATGAGGAAAAATTGATTTTTGATCTGCTAAAGAAAGAAAGCCCCATTGCGCTTCCATTATTAAAAGAACAAGCACAGCTTAGCAATAAAAAATGGGACAAAGCAATCAAGGGCCTCACTCAAAATAAGCTCGCCAAAGTCTCTAAAGATGATCAAGGAATCTGGGTGGCACTGGTCGGCTAATTCGCTCCCCAAAAATCCTAAAGTTTTCTTAAAGCATTAAACCTCTTAGTTAGCTTAGCATCTCATTAGTGTAATCAAAAATTTATACTATGAAAAAAATAATTATTACTCTAATGCTTACTTTGCCCCTTACTTTATTGGCACAACCACCAATGCATGCTAAGCAAGAAAAAATGAACCCCGAACAGCTTGCTATTCTTCAAGCCAAAAAAATGCGATTGCAATTGGATCTGACCGATGCCCAAGAAGAAAAAGTCAAGGCAAGCTTGGAAGGCCAGATGGAAGCAATAAAAGCCCATCGAGAAAAAGTCAAATCAGAAAAGCTTTCAGAATATGATAGAAAACTTCACTTCTTGGAAATGCAAGCAGCGATGCAGGAACAATTAAAATCGATTTTAGATACCGATCAGTATGAAAAATGGCAGAAATCAAGAGGTAAGAACAGGCGAATGGCCTTTGAACAAAGTAGAAATAGAATGGGGAAAAATGGTGCTATGAAAAAGGAAAGACCTCCTCGAAGAAGAGAGTAAAAAACTCTAATTAAGTTGAAAACAACTTCTGTTACTCAAACAGTAGTGGTTTTTTTATTTTAAGGATTTGATTATTTATACTTATATAATAAATAATTTTAAAGTTGATTAACATTTTTTACCTCTATCACTAATAGAAAAAAGTATTAAAAATGAAGTCATCCGGAAATAATTCATAGCTTTATTTCACCTAAATTTTACAAAATGAAAAACCTAGAATTAGTTTCTAACGACTTTCATCAACAATATAGCTTTATCGTGC
>CENP01224201.1_pt1 | contig 17499 bp, 18 predicted proteins | sample 361281 | NCBI WGS metagenome assembly CENP01 (sample SAMEA2591122, study PRJEB7988) | marine metagenome | biome: marine biome (ENVO:00000447); feature: deep chlorophyll maximum layer (ENVO:xxxxxxxx); material: saline water (ENVO:00002010), including plankton (ENVO:xxxxxxxx) | depth 70 m | reverse complement strand
AATGATATCAAAAAAGAATACATAATTGTTAACGATTGTTCTACTGATAACTCTTTAAAAATAATCAAAAATTATATTGAACTAAATAATGTTATAAACATTAAAGTATTCTCTCATGAAATTAATAAAGGTAAGGGAGCTTCTATACACACTGGGATTAAAGAAGCAACAGGAGATTATATCATAATTCAGGATGCTGATTTAGAATACAACCCTCAAGAGTTTAATTTACTCTTAAAACCAGTTATAGATGGTTTTGCTGATGTAGTATACGGAAGTCGATTTTTGGGAGGAAATCCTCGTAGGGTTTTATTTTTCTTTCACACGATAGGAAATAAATTTTTGACATTTCTTTCTAATCTTTTCACAAATATTAATCTTTCAGATATGGAAACATGTTATAAGCTTTTCAAATCTGAACATTTAAAAAATTTGAAATTAAATGAAAATAGATTTGGTTTTGAACCCGAGGTTACTGCAAAAATTTCTCGAGTTCCTAAAATTAGAATCTATGAGGTAGGTATTTCATATTATGGAAGAACTTACGAAGAAGGAAAAAAAATTGGCTGGAGAGACGGATTTAGGGCTATCTATTGTATTATCAAATATAATTTATAGACAAATAAGTTTTTTGTCAAATTTTAATATCCAAAATTTTTTGAAATTACCATAATTAAATGGATTCCTTGAAACTTCTTTGTAAAGAAACGGCCCTTCACTCACAAATAAAGAATATTTAATGTAATCATTTAAATTGTTATCATTAACAATCATATAATCTATTTTATCCACCTCTATATTCTTCATAATTTCATTTTTCTCCCATTTATAAGAAATAAATGCATCACCAAAAATATTTTTATTGTTTAAAAAAGTTTTTGTTCTGTGATCAATAAGTACGCCCTTGTCTTTATTAATGATTGAATTTACCTTAGCAGATAAATTATATCCATAAGCTGTATTTGATAAAACATTTTTACGATTTTCTACTGAGGAAAAGGACCATAGTGAAATAATCGACAAATAAATCAACCCTATAACCTGAATAATATAAAATGAATTTATAGTTATTTTTTGGAGAAGGTTAAACTTGATAGTCATTAAATTTTTTTTATTTAAAACTAAAAACCAAAATAGGGGTTCGATAAAAAACCTTGCAGTAGATTGTAAAAAAAAAGTTATTAAAAGAGTATAGATAAATATAAATAGATAATAAAACCAATTTGAAATTAAATGTGTCTTATTAAAAAAACTGGCAAATAAAAATACCACTGGTAATCCCAATGTTGTAGAAATATTTCCAATGGAATTAGTAATAAAGACATCGAGAGGAAACATTAAACCTTCTGTATCTCTATAGTTTAGAATAAATTTTAAAAAATCTTTCCCCCCAACTATAAATTCAGGTACAGGGTTAAAAAAATTTAAATTTAGATTAAAACCATAGTTTAGTTTATAGAAAATAAATGGAAAAGAGATAATTAAAAAAAATAAAACTCCTAAAGGAAATAGATAAAATACTTTTTTAAAGGAGTTTTTATAATTATAAATTATAAGTATGGATAAAATAATCGATGAAACTAAATAGTTAGTTTTAACCGAAAATAAAAAAACAATAAATAAAATATGAATGATATTTATTGTTTTTTTTTCTATGATTTCTTTAAACAGAAATAAAGATAATGATATAATTAATATCTGCGGTTTAGCAGAAAAAACTAAAAAAATTAAACATGGGATAGAATAAAATATCATAGATAATAATCTGTTCTTATTAAGATTATTAATTCCTATTAAGGAGTGAAAGATTAAAATCAGTGAGATAAATTGAAGCCAATGAATTACTATCTCTGCTTTAAACAATTGTGAAATTAAAATGAAAGATTCCCCAAGACCAAAAAATCCAAATTGAAAATCATCATATCTATATATCAAACCACTATTTTCAATGATTTGCTGTGGAATAAATAAATGATACCCAAGAGAGTCTGCATCATTTATAGGGGAAAATCCAATTATAAAAAAAAGAGCTAATGAAATAACAATAATAAAATTATTATTTATTAAAGTCTGCCAGAAGACTAAGAGAAATGTCTTAAACTTTTTAATAAAAAAAAATGATGTAATCGATGAACTTAAAATTATGGGTTTAATTAAATCGAACTGGTCAAAAACTAAGAGATACTGTGTAGAAAGCGATATAATAAAGTATCCAAGAATAATATTAAGTATGCCTTTGGTTATATCATCATATTTATTAATTCCTACAATTTTATCAAAAAAAAATCTTCCCACCTGAAACATTAAATTTAAAAGTAAGAAAGAAGATATAAGGCCTAGGAAATATTCTAAATTAGATGAATAATTAAAGAAAATCATGTTGATAATTTATTCAGAAACTGATATGAAATTATATTTTTTCTGGGAAAGTATCATTGTCTTTATTTTGAAAATGTTCATTAATCCAAAAGTGAGTAATCAATATTTCTTCACCAATATTTTTAATATTATGAATATACCAGATGGGGATATCAATAAAAGAAGTTCTTTCCCCGCTTAATTTATATGAAATAATTTCATTTGTCATAAATTTTCTAATCTGAATTTCAGCTTCTCCTTTTAAAACTGTAAAACGTTCAATTTTCCTTTTATGGAAATGATTTCCCCTAGTATATCCTGGTTTTGTAAAGGATATTGAACTTTGTCCCTTCGAGTGGGATCTTGAAAGTTCAGAAAATAGTCCCCTTTCATCATGGTGAATTTTATTACTCACTGGATAGTGTTTTTTAAGATTTATATAGCTTCTAAAAGAATTAAATAATTTTATATCAAAATCATTATCTAATTTTGGAAATTCATTATCACAAATATATGTTTCAAAAAAATAATTTAATTTTTCTAAAACTTTTGAAACTTTTATAAGATTTAAATTTTGCTTTATATCAATTTTAGCGTTTGGATCCTCAATACTTTTCAAAAGTATGTCAATAAGATCATCTACATAAATTAAATTAATATTGTTGTCTTCTATAATTTTAACTGGTATTTTATTAATCAAATTATATGAAAAAGTAGCTATAAATGAATTATAATTTGGTTTACAAAAAGGACCATAAACATTTGGTATTTGTAAACAATTAAATTTGAAATTTAATTCTGAAGAGAGTTTTTCAAACATTTTTCTACCCTCTTTCTTAGCTTTACCGTAGATTGAATTTGTTTTTTCTTTAAGTGATGAAGAAAAAAACATCACCCCAGAAAATTTCACTTTTTTTAAAGCTAAAAATAAACTATAATTTATCTTGTAGTTTGAATCAAATAAATCTTCGCCTTCTGAAGCAATATTGACACCTGCCAAATGAAATATAAAGTCATTTTTTTTTATTTTGGAAGTTAGTTTTGTCGGATTATCAAAATCTTTTTTTTTCAAAAAAATCAGATCCTTTTTCGGATAGAATAATTTTAAATTACGAACCATATGCTCACCAATAAATCCCTTATGTCCTGAAATAATGATTCTCAAAATAATTATAAGTTTTTAATATATTCTTCTAGTTTTTTATTAGGATTCCATCCAAGTAAATCAATTGCTTTATTATCTTTTCTTATTGTTTCTTTATAATTCCCTGATTGATCTGGTAAGTGGATTTTTTTTGAATTAAATTTTTTGTTGAAAAGTTCATAAACCTCATTTAAACTGTAATTTTTACCGGAACCCAATTCCCAAGAATAATTATATTTTTTCTTACAAAAGCCAATCTTAATTAATCCTTCAACTATATCATCTACATGAGTGAAATCTCTTCTTTGCTTACCGTCTCCTATTATAGTTAATGGTTTATTATTTTGTATCTGATTTCTCCAGATCCCAATTACGGCAGCCCATTTCCCACTCAATATTTCATTTGGCCCATAAACATTATAAAATCTAACTATTTCAATATTTATTTTAAAAGATTTCCGATACATTTTACATATTTCCTCACCTAAATATTTATACAAAGCATATGGTGATTGATATGGATTGTGGTGTCTAGAAGAAGATCCTGAATAGACTATTTTGGAATTAAAAGATCGTGACCATTCTAATAATGATTCAGTCCCAGAAGTATTTGATAGAAATGTTTTAGTCGGATTTTTAAAAGATGGTTGAATTCTTGACAAACCTGCTAAATGGAAAATTAGTTCAAAATCATTTTTTAGATGATTTACTTCATTTACATCAATTTTATGATAAATTGCTCCTTTCACGTGGTTTTTTATTGACCCAATAGAGTAATTATCAATACTTTCAACTTCCATGTCTAAATTCAAAAGCTTTGAAATTAAGTTAGACCCTATAAAACCTGCTCCTCCTGTTACTAATATTTTCATTATTCAGATTTTACTTAAATCCAATACTCCCAAGAAGACTTATTAGCTCAATCTCGGAAAGCCGTCTAGTGTTTTCTGAATTGTATTCTTCCAATTTATTTTTATCCTCACTCCCTTCTGAAAAATATTTATTATAATTTAAATCACGATTGTCAGATGGTATTTTATAATAATCCCCAAGATCAATAGCTATCATACGTTCTTCTCTTGAAAGAAGAGTTTCATGAATTTTTTCTGCATGACGTATCCCAATATTTTTTATTTTTAAATCTGAACTGTATATTTTGTTCATTGCTACAGCAAGCTCACCTATTGTAGTAGATGGTGATTTCTGTACAAATATGTCACCGGGCCTTCCGTTTTGAAATGCAAACAATACTAAATTTACTGCATCTTGAAGTGTCATCATGAAACGTGTCATCTTAGGATCAGTAACAGTTATTGATTTTTTTTCCTTTATTTGGTTATAAAAATGAGGTATTACTGAACCCCGTGAACCCATCACATTGCCATATCTTGTGCCACATATAATAGTTGAGTCAGCTGTCCTTGACTTAGCTACAAAAACTTTCTCCATCATCGCCTTAGAAACTCCCATTGCATTAATTGGATAAACTGCTTTATCTGTACTTAAACAAATCACTTTTTTAACCTTATTTGAAATTGCTGCATTCAATACATTTTCAGTTCCTAAAATATTGGTCTTTACTGCTTGAATTGGATGAAACTCGCAAGATGGTACTTGTTTTAGAGCTGCTGAATGAAAAATATAATCAACATTTTTAGATGCTTCCAAAATACTTTGATAATCCCTCACATCACCTATATAAAAATTCAATTTTGGATTATTATAATCAACACGCATATCGTGTTGTTTTTTTTCATCTCTTGAAAATATTCTAATTTCAGAAATATCAGAGGCAAGGAATTTATCCAAGACTGCATTTCCAAACGAACCTGTTCCACCTGTTATTAATAATTTTTTGTTTTTAAACATAATTGGTAATGTGAGTCAATAAATCATCAATTTTATTGGACACTTTTAATTTTGATTCTTTCACTTTTTTCAAATTTAAGACTTTTAAAATTACTGATGCAATCTCTGATTTATTGTAAGGGTTGAAAGTTAAGGATGGTATTACAACTTCATGAATGTAATCAAGATCTGAAGCTAAAATATATCCAGAAAAGATTGCTGCTTCTACTAAGGGTAATCCAAAGCTTTCTTTTAGTGAGGGATATATAAAAAAATTAGCTTCTTGATATGATTTTAGTAAAGCATCTTTTGTTAGAATTCCTAGATTAATTAACAAAAAATTAGAGGTAAAATAATTTGTTTTTTGAATCAAAAGATCAAATTGTTTTTCTTCTAAAGTTAATTTTAAAATAATTTTTTTATCTGTTTTAAAAGCTACCTCTTGAAATGCTTTGATTAGTTTTTCATGGTTTTTATGAGGAGAATAATTAGCAACATAAAGAAAAGTATTCTTAATCACAGGCCTTTCAAAAAATGAAACTAATTCATTGAAAAAAGGTAAAACATAAATTTTTTTTGGGTTTATTTTAAATTCATTACTAAGTTTTTTCATCATTAGTGATGTTTGAACAACCCAATGATAATTTTTATTGTTATTGAAATAAATATATTTTTTTTTGATTTGAAATTTAAATCTTTTTAAAAATCCAACTCCTGAGTTTTTAGAATCAAGAATTAAATCGTTATGAAAATAAATTGTTACTGGTTTATTTAATTGAATTGGAGGAGGAACATTAGCAAAACAAAAATAATGATAAAATTTTCTATATTTATTTCTATAAAAAATTGCCCTATTATATTCACTTGCTTTAAGAATTTTGAAGCTGTTTGGATCTATATTGGAGATTAAAGATTTTTCAAGCCGTGAATCAAAAAGAAAGAAAAAAGAATTTAAATTAGTTTTTAAAATTTTTTTTATTAAAATCTCTAGAAGAACTTTTCCTCCACTATTATGAATATATATTGCATCAATAAGTGTCATTTACTCTTAAAAAAAAAATTCATGATGATAAACAAATAACCAATGAGCATTCTATTATAATTTAGTCCATTTTGCTTTACAAGTTCTTTTCTGATAAGATAGTCACTTTTTAATTCCTTAAAAAAGGGAATAATATCAGGCGTTTTAGTAGTTAATTTAAGAAATGCTGTTGCAGAGGAGAGCAAACTTAATTTAACCCCTCTTTTTTTTAATTCAATTGAATGAAATAAATCCTCGCAATATGCTTTCCCATTAAAAGAGAAATAATTGCTTAGAATTAAGTTTTTTTTATGGTGCATAACACATCCTCCTACAAGCCAGTCAGAATCTAATAATATGTTAGAATTAAAATTTAATACCGGGTAATATTGAAATCCTCCCAAACCAATTTTACCTCTTTTTTCATCACTATTAAATCCCATAATTTTATTAAACAAATACTTTTTTAATCCTTTTTTCTCTAGATAAATAGATCTATTACTAACACTATCAATTAAGTTTGGTGAGATCGAAGTATCAGATTTATTTTTTATTTCTTCATAAAGTAGTTCTAGGCAGTATTTTTCCAAAATAATATCATCATCTAATTGAACAACTATATCACAATTGGTAATTTTAAATCCTTCTATTCTTTGTATAACTTGGCCTCTAAATTTTGAAATGTGTATTCTTACGTTTTTTATTTTTTGGAGTTCGTTTTTATCTAATTTATTTTGAGTAGGTGCTGAAATTATGATTTCATCTATCTTAATAGAACTATTTTTTAAAGACAAAAGAGTTGGAAATAAATTTCTATTCCCAATAGTTGGAATAACAACAGAAATTGTCAAAGTATAAAGCTAGTTTTAACTCTATTAATATTGTACATTAACAATGACTTTGTATATCTCCAGTTTTTTAGCTTCAAATAATCACTTGTTTTAGGAAGAACAAATGTCGTCCCATGGGAAAACCAATTGTTAGGAAAATCTAAATTTATATGATTAAATGGCTCCAATGTCTCCGAATAATAATCAACATATAATGACTTTCTTTTGATCTCAAAATTATTGTTTAATTTTTCTACTCCATGAAAACTATAAGGGGTATGAAGAAATATGACTGCACGATTTTTTTTGTAAGTGATTTGAGCCTTTACTTTTCTTCCATTTTTATTAAAAAGTAAAGTAGCTCCGCCAAATTCCTCTTTCCATTCAGAAGACAAATATAAAATTATATTTAGTACATGAGGTCTTCCAGTATCAGGATCTAATGAATGATCAACATGGGATCCAAGAAAACCGTCGGATCCCATTTCGTGATAATTTGCAAGTTTTGTGTTCCCAACTTTAGTGCTTTTCAGAGATTGTATATCTGTTAAAGATTTCAATACTTCTAACCAATCATTACTATTTAAAACATTTGTAATATTTGAAATTATTTCTGGCAAGTCAGTATTTAAACTAATTTTTTTATTTAGCTCTAAATCAGAATTAAAAGTTTTCCCTTTTTTGAGGTAATCGTTTTTTGAAATCTGTTTTTCAAGTAATTGAAAATAATTTTTCTCTAAAAAATCATCCAAAATAATATATGGAAAAGGTTTATTACCGAAGAATTCCTTTTTCCTGGAAATTAAATTTGTATGTATGGAGTTTATTATATCCATCAGGAAAACATTTCTAAATTAAAATTTTCTTTGGGCACCATGTACAACTCTGCAAATTTTTTTGATTTTAATGCCATTGATTTTTTTTCATTATCACTAAGATATGATATTTCAGAAATTGTTTGGATAAAATCTTTATGTGATTTAACCTCTCTGAATAATGGTGGTTTCTGATTTAAAAGTGGATTAGAGTTAAATTTATCAATATCGAGTCTTATAACCGGAAGGTTACATATAAGGGATTCTAGCACTGCGGTTGAGGAAATATAAACCATTATGTCAGCCCATTCAAATTCATTAATCAAGGTCTCATTTGAAATAAAATGTACTTTTTTATGAATCCAATCTTGAATCTCTTGTCCCAATAAATCAATTGGAAAATTTACGTGAAATTTAAATTTATAAATGAAACGGTGAGAATTAGAAATTCCTTTCAAAAAATCAACTGTTCTTATAATTTCATTTAAGCCTGATGAAAAAACAAAAAGTAATTTTGCCGAATCAGGCTTAAATGATTTTTTCATAAGGTATTTATCTCTACTAAAACTTCTAAGAGCTACTCCTTGGCTTACTTTATTCATTGGAAAATTTCCTTTCTCAGTAAGCCATTTTTCAGTAATTCCACCTAATGTAATAATCTTATCTGGTAATGGGGTTTTCAAAATTTCTGTTTTGGACAACAGGAATGATAAATGTCTCGGTGTTATAGATGAATGTTGATAACCTATTTTTTTAATATTAGGTGATAAGCCTAATAAAAGAAGTTTTTCTAAAGATTTATTTTCAAAAGGGTAAATTATTCTTTCAAGAGATTTATCTATACTTAATCGTTTAAAGGCTCTAAATATTAGAAGATTTTCAATTAACCCTTTGGATATTTCCGATAGCATTGTTTCTCTAATGAGCTTTTCTAGTAAAATCGGTTTATTGTTATATGAAAAATGAACTTTTTTTACTTTAAAAAAGAAAGCCCTAATGATTTGAATAAAACACCATAAATAATCTTGAATCTTAAGATAGCTGTATACATAATTATGAGGTGGTTTTTCTTCTTTGAGTATCTTACTCATCTTGAAAAAAGGACGATATAAATAATATAAATAGCCTACAAATCTATTTGAATCTTCCTTTCCAATAAGATCTTTTAAATTTCCAAAATAAGGATCCTTTTCATCTCTATCTGTGCCATCTATAAATGTAAAAAGGAGAATATTATATTTGATTTTATTTTTTTTCATTGTTATGAAAAAAAATAAAATTTGAAATAACCTGAATATTGCTGTTACAAAATCTAAAAATGATTGAAAACTTTCACTCAAAAAAAAAGAAGCCTTAACGAAATAACTCTCTTTTCTACCAAAGTATTCATTTAATATTTTTTTTTGGGCAATTGAAAAGCTCAAGGAATTAGGAGAAAGTTCATTTTCATCTCTATCTAAATCTAATAAGGCTAATATGTCAACCATTTTATTTACAAAAGTTGTGCTTAATGGATTTTTAGAGCTCAAATTAAAAGACCACCAAAAATAGCTTGCATTTAAAACGTTAAGTTCTGACAAGTAGAGATTAACCTTTTCGAGATAGAAGGTTTGATTTTTTCTTACAATAGAAAATATTTTATTCGCTTTAATGTTGAATCTTTATTTAAGTTTTTAAAAAATAAAAAAAAGTTTGATCTCGCAATTACTTAAGCATTGCCTTTTCGAGAGATTGGATTATTTGATTGACTTTAAAACGTTTTACATGTCTATTATCTGAGATAAATGAATTTGGATTATCAGTCAATACATACTCAAAAGATGGGAAGTAAAAAATACCATCGTATTTTGGAATGATTTCGTGTAAAACCCCTCTTAATATAGCCTTTCCAGCAAATGCTTGAGAAACTATATTATTATTCAAAAAAGTTGCATACTCAGCAACTGGACTGACTGTAAATATAATTTTCAAGTTCGGATTAAATTTTTTTAAATTTTTAATTACATAATCCAAATCCTTAAAATTTTGACTAAAAGAATACTCAACTGCCTTGAACCTTTGATTACTTTTTCTTAAAGATAATGGAGGTGTACTTCCCCAAGCAATATCCATTTGTGAATCATGCCAAAATTCATTTTGACCAATCGTAATTATTAATATATCTGCTTTAAAAAAAACTTGTTTGCTTAGTTCTCGATGATTTTCGATTTCATAAATTGCTTTTTCCCTACTCGGAAAAGTGCCTGTTGAATACTCTCTTAAAGGATCAAAAAAGTATTCCTTATACTTCTCAACATTTATAGGTATTGAATTATTATCTAGAGAATATAAAATAATTTGAAGTAAATTTCTAACAGTGTAAACTCTGCCCCAATTTGCTGAAAAATTAAAAACATTCTTTTCTAAGCTTAGATATTTATAATTCTTATTTTGGTTATTAAAATATCCTGAAAGTTCTTCAGCAAAACATGTTCCAATAGATGCAATATTTAGTTCTTTCGAGAAATTTAAATCTTTAAGTCTATGTTTGGAATCTTCATTAAGGACTTTAATTAAGTTAACACCAATAGGATAAATTTGATTTTTTGATAAATTATTTTTTACGTCTCCCGAAATCTCTCCAGGAAAAAATCTTTTAATTTGACTAGAGAAATCTTTTAAAATATCTTTAATTCTCCTTAACATTTTTTGCATTTTAAATTATTCTTTTAAATAACTTTTTTTGTCTGTTATTATCGTCTAAAAAAGACTTTACAATTTCTAACTCTAGTTCTGTGTTAACTGATGGAAAACTTGATGGTAGTTTTATTGATTTTATTTTGTAACCATGTTCAATAGCTTTCATCTGTTCAATTGACTCAAGCTTTGAAAAACTAGTATCTTTTAGGCTTATTAATTTATTTAAAAAAGTTACATCATAGGCTATTAATCCTTGTATTTTGTATAACGTATTTGTTAATTTTGAGTAGTCAGAAAAAACTGGAGTTTTTCTAAAGCATGATATAATATGTTTATTTACATCCAGAAAACATTTAACTATAGAGGGTTCTTTAGCGCCATCCATATCAATTATGTCAGTTACTGCATTCCACATTTTATCCGTGTTGGATTTATTCATTTCCTCAACAAAAATGTCTATATAATCTGGTATTAAAAGTGGTTCATCCCCTTGAATTAAAATAACATGAGAGCAACTAACATTTGAAATTGCTTCGGCAACCCTATAAGTTCCATTTTTATGATTTTTTTTTGTTAAAATTACTTTCCCTCCATGAGATTCTACAACATTTTTAATTTCATCATCTCCAGTAGCTACATAAATTTCTTTAATCCTTTTAGATAAAAGTACTCTTCTTCTAACATGCTCAATCATGGGAAGACCGTTTATGTCAATTAATATTTTTCTCCCCAATCTTAAGGAAGCTAAATGAGCTGGTATGACGGCTACAATATCCATGATTTATTATTGAGGCAAAACTCCACAGTCAACGTTAATGCATTGACCTGTTATAGCACTGGCATTATCTGAAGCTAAATACAAACATGTTTGCCCTACCTCTAATTCTGTCGGCATTCTTAAAAGTGCAGAATTTGATTTTGTGAAATTTGAAATAAAAGTATTGGGATCACCCCTACCTGGCGCATATTCCAGTTCAAGAGCTTCTATTAATCCTTCTGTGGCAATGAGTACAGGACAAACTGCATTAACTCGAATATTTCTGGGACCTAGCTCTTTTGCAAGAGATTGTGTAAGACCGTTGACTCCAAACTTAGAAGCCACGTAAGCAGAGTTGTTACTTGATCCTCTTTTCCCAGCAATACTTGAAACATTAATTATTGATGCTTTAGATTTCATAACACTTGCTGCAGCTTTGCAGCCCCAAAAGGTGCCTTTTAGGTTTGTATCTAATAAATCGCCTAAAAACTCTTCATTTATTTCAGAAATAGGTTTCCAAAAAGAATATCCTGCATTATTAATATAAACATCTAAACGTCCAAATTTTTTTATAGCAATATTAACTAAAGTATGATGCGCTTTTTCTTCACGAACATCCGTTTTTACAAAAAAAACTTTTTCTCCAAAAATATCCTTTAGCTTCCTGTCTTTTCTTGCTCCGACAATAACTTTATAGCCTTCATCAATAAAAGATTTAGTAATTCCAAGACCAATGCCTCGATTACCTCCAGTAACTATTGCTATTTTATTTTCTTTCATAATCAAATGGTCATACATGAATAGCCTCCATCAACAGTAATCTCCGCCCCAGTTACAAAACTGGAAGCATCAGATGCTAACCATAGTATTGCACCAGTTAATTCATTAGTTGTTCCAAAGCGATTCATAGGAGTGTGTCCCAGAATTGCTTTTTTCCGATCATCATCAATAAAGTTTTTCAAATTCCAATCTGTTGGAAAAAATCCCGGTCGTATTGCGTTAACTCGAACACCTTTTGTTCCCCATTCTCTACCTAAATTTTGAGTTAAGTTTTTTATCCCAGCTTTTGCTGCCGAATAAGTAAAAGCTTTAGATAGAGGCGGGCCTGCAGAAGCAGATGAAATATTGATGATAGAGCCTTTTTTATTTTTAAGCATATATTCACCAAAAACCTGACAACCATAAAAGGTCCCTTTTATTTGAGAATTCATAATATTATCCCATTCTTTTTCTTCAATATCTAAAAAAGGAGTAGATCCATTAATACCAGCACCGTTAACAAGAATATCTAAAGTTTCAAATTTATTTATTATTTCATTCAAAACCTTATGATGGTCTTCTTTTACAGAAACATCAAGGGTTAAAGAAATGGTATCATTAAACCCTTCTTCATTAATTTCTTGTTCTACGTCTTGGGCCTTATGAAGTCTTAGATCAATGATCGCTACTTTAGATCCTGCTCTGGCAAAAGATTTAGCCATTTCACTACATAAATGACCCCCTGCTCCAATTATAGCCGCAACCTTACCTTTTAAATTAAATAATTTCTCTAAATACATTTTTCATTCTTTTTTGAAATTCAAGATTAAAATTTTCTAATCAATTTTACTTGTTTGTTCAAATTTGATATTATCCTTAATTTTTGTTTGAAATAATATTTTTCATTTCTTCTGCCCATTTCCATAAAACAAATAAATCAGATCCTAAAATAGCATACGTATAACCTAAATCAAAAAGTACCTCTACACTTTTACGGTTTGGATCGGCTATTTGAGTTCCGCAACTTTTACCGTGTTTTTTACATGCAGAAATTACTTTTTTAGAGGCTTCAATTACTTTTGGATGGTTTGTTTCTCCAGGAACTCCTAGTGAGCCAGATATATCCAGAGGCCCAATCATTACACCATCTATTTCATCATAAGACAACAAGTCTTCAATATTTTTCACTGCTTCAATTGATTCCACTTGTATTATTAGGCAAGATTCATTATTCCATTTAGATATATACTCATTAAATTGAAATCCATATTCTTGTGCTCGATTTACACCATAGCTTCTTTTTCCAATTGGAGGATATTTAAGATAGTTAATTATATTTTCTACCTCTTCAGGATTATTTACCATTTGAACTAAAAGACCATCTGCACCTGACTCTAATATTGGTTTAAAATAATCATTTGAATGTGATACTGGTCTTGGCAAACATGGTACACCATAAGATTGACTCGCTGCCATAATTCTTTGAGCTTGAGGAAGGGTTATAGTAGAATGCTCCATATCAATTGCTAAAAAATCAAATCCTGCTTTAGCAAATGTTTCAGTTATTGAAGGTTCAGCATATGAAACCCATGCTCCAAAAAGTTTCTCTCGATTTCTCAATGCATTTTTAAGTGATTTTCTATCCATCTATTTTAATAATTTTAATGTTTTTAAAATTTTTATTGTAATTCTTTTTCGCTTTTTTAAATTTATTAATGCTCTTCCTTCAATTGAATCATCATAAAATACTTTAAAAGAATCCGATATTTTTTCTTTGTCTAAATTAATTTCCAATGTAGTTTCAGCTCCTCCAGCTGATTTAAAGTAAAGATCTTTAGGCAAAAATCTATTTACTTGGCCACCTAACACCTCATAAGAACGATTAATTTTTATACTATTAACAATTTTTAATTTTTTTAAAAAATCAATTAATTCATTAATATTTAAAACAATATATGGCATCCAAAATTTGTCATAATGGAGTTGACAATTGTCTTCAAAATTAAAATCTGTTATTCCATTGTCCCTACTTCTAATTCTAATAATTACAGATTTTTTTGCACATTTAATTAATTCTTCTAAAAATTGAAAGGGATTTTGTTGATGCATCACAGTATCTCTACTAAAAACATAGTCATACTTATTATAGTAACTCTTTAGAGGTCCCAAATTAACTTTTTTAAATTTAGAATTGGGATGTAAATATTCTGCTTTTTTAATAGCAGCATTACTCAAGTCAATTCCTAAATAATTTATACTTTTTAAAATATTATTATTTTTTAGCCACCTAACAGTTGTTCCAGTTGCACAACCAACCTCTAGTAAAGTGTCTTCTTTTTTTAATTTTTTAATTAAAATTTGGTTTTCTCTAAAACTTCCCCATCGAAAGTTGAATTCATAAGCAGACAAATTATTCCAAAAATTAAATTCATTTAAATGATCATTTGTGTCCCACCCTTCATAACTTTTATTCAATTTATTCATTATACTTTTAATTCTCTATAAATTTGGAAATAGCATGGTGTAGATGAAGTAATCCTTTTAGGATTCCATTATCGTCAATTACAGGTAAATCCCAAATTTCTCTTTCGCCCATTAGTTTAATTGCATCTATTATTGATACATCTGGTTTAACTGTTAATGGAGTTAAATTCGCATGAATAATTACGTCATCAACAAAAAAAGATGAAAAAGGCTTTTGATTTGTTAATAGCATTCTTCTTATATCCCCGTCTGTAAATAATCCTATCAATCTACATTTATTATCAACTATACAAATCAATCCAATGTTTTTTTCTCCCATATCAACTAGGGCTTCTTTCAAAATTGTTTTTGAATCAACAACAGGAAATTGTTTAATGTTAAGCATCAAATCATTTACTTTCATGATTAATTATTTATAGGATGAATATTATCTGGTCCAAGCTCATTATAAAGCTCTAATCTAGTCTCATGAACTTTTTTTGCTTGGTAAAGTACTTTTTCTAAGTATTTTAAATCTAAAACAGTATTGGCATCTGAAAGGGCTTTGTCAGGATTATCGTGCGTTTCCATAAACAATAAATTAATTCCATTTGCAACAGCTGCTCTAACCAAGTACGGGATAAATTCTCGCTGACCCCCAGAAATATTACCCATTGATGTAGGTAATTGAATAGAATGTGTTGCATCATAACAAACCGGATAACCCGTGTAAGACATAATAGGAAAGGAAGTCATATCATTTACAAGCATATTGTAGCCCATAAATGTGCCTCTATCGGCTAATATAATTTGTTCATTGCCAAATGCTTCAAGTTTTCTACACGAATTCTTCATATTCCATGGACTCATAAACTGCCCTTTTTTAAGTAAAATAGGTCTATGAGTTTGGGCCGCTGATCTTAATATTGACGTTTGACGGCATAAATAGGCTGGAACTTGAACCATGTCGCAAACTTCCCCTGTCGCTGGTGCCCATGAAGCGTCAGAAAAGTCAGAAACAACCGGGACACCAAAAGAGTCTCTAACTTCTGATAAAATTTTCAATCCTTCATCTATCCCAATACCATGGAAACTTTTGGGAGAAGATCTACAATCCTTATCGTAACATGACTTATAAATCCAAGGGATATTAAGTTTATCACAGATTTTTGCAATAGCCTCAGCCATGAATAGAGCATGATCTCTATTTTCTATTGCACAGGGTCCTCCTACAAAGGCAAGTGGAAGGGTTCCTCCAATTTTGACTTTATTTACTTTACCATATCCTACTTGAATTATTTTATCTTCCATTTTTGATTAAAATTTCTTAAATAGAATTTATTTTTTTAAAAATTTCATTTCAAATCTAGACCCTTTTTTAATATTAACTTTAGAAGTATTGCCTAAAATATCTTTCAAAAATTTTGGGTGAGCTCCATAACCTGGTCTAATTGATCTAACGTTGGAATTATCGAATATTTCTCCTTTGCTGATATCCCTAGTTACATATAAAGATCTTGAAAAAATTTTACCTTTTATTTGTTTATCTGTTAAATCATAATTTTGTTTGCCTAAAGATTTTTCAACGTCTCTAATTTTTTCAACCATTTCACTAAATTCTTCAGGGTTCATTGAAAAAGATGAATCAGGCCCCCCTAAAGATCTATCTAAAATAAAATGCTTTTCAATTACTCTAGCTCCTAATGATACAGCAATAATGGGACACAAATAGCCTAAAGTATGATCAGATAGTCCTGTAATTACATTGAAATCATCTGAGTATTTTTTGATCATTCTCAAATTAGCCTCTTCTATTGGCGCTGGATAACTCGATGTACATTTTAATAAAATAATTTGATTATTCCCCACTTTCTTACATGTATCTAATGCCAGTTGAATGTCATCTAATGAAGCAATTCCTGTAGAAAAGATAATAGGTTTTCCTTTTGATGCTGCATATTCTATGAGTGGAATATCAGTGATTTCAAAAGATGATATTTTAAAAGCTGGAGTTTTAAGCTCTTCGAGCAAATCAACCGCTGTATTATCAAAGGGTGAGGAAAAACATATTAACCCCTCTTTTTTTGCATAAGCAAAAAGTTCTTCATGCCAATTCCAGGGTGTGTAAGCTTCTTTATAAAGTTCATAATATGATTTTCCATCCCATATAGATCCCCTAATTATAAAATCATCTTTTTTAGAATCAATAGTCAACGTGTCAGGTGTATATGTTTGAAATTTCACACAATTTGCCCCTGATTTTTTTATTGCTGATATTGTTTTTTTTGCTATTTCAATATCCTGATTATGATTAGCCGACAGTTCCGCAATTATAAAGGTTTTGTTTTGGCTTTTAAAATCAAAGTTACTTATTTTCATTTTTTAGATAGATTCAGTCAGAATTATTATTTGCTAATTCGTTTGAAAGTTTAATGATTTGACTATCCTCATTTGAGATTTTTTTAAACACCTTTCTTGTTTCATCAGGAGCGTGGTGAAAAGCAATTCTTAGAATATCCATCCAGTTGACATTATTTTTGGATCTAATCGCTTGAATTTCATCAATAATTGATATATCATTTCTTTTGTTCATGTTATTACTTTTTCATAGGTTAAAATATTTTCTTTTTTTGATTTAAGATTAAACTGATTCGATTTGCACATTTTAATACTTCCAATATTTGACTCTTTAATTTCACATAAAAATATTCCCTTTTTGTCAAATAAAAACATATACATCATAAGACTTCCATATCCTTTTCTTCTAAAATCAGGATTTATAGTATATGATAATTTTGTAAAAGATTTCTTTGTATTATCAGCTT
>CENP01231636.1_pt1 | contig 17512 bp, 12 predicted proteins | sample 361281 | NCBI WGS metagenome assembly CENP01 (sample SAMEA2591122, study PRJEB7988) | marine metagenome | biome: marine biome (ENVO:00000447); feature: deep chlorophyll maximum layer (ENVO:xxxxxxxx); material: saline water (ENVO:00002010), including plankton (ENVO:xxxxxxxx) | depth 70 m | reverse complement strand
AATATTACTTTACCTGAATTTGATCATGATGCTTTATTATTAGAAGATATAGAAGAAATAGATAAAAATGTTCCTTATAGGTTTGGTAGCCCACTAGATGTAAATCTAAATTTAAATAATTCTGGTTTATGGGAAAATGTTGAAGGTGGAAAACTCTGGAGACTGTCAATTACAAGTAAAAATGCTTACTCTATAAATTTATTATATGATAAATTTATTTTACCAAAAGGTGCTGAACTGCATGTATATGATAAAAATAATTCTACAGTATTAGGTGCATTTACATATTTAAATAATAAATCTTACGAAACTTTTTCTACCGCACCAACAAAAGGTGATGTAACAATTTTAGAATATTTTGAACCTAACGATGTTGAATTTAATGGTATCATTCAAATAGGAAGAGTGGTTCATGCATATAAAGATGTGTTTTATCCTGATGAATCTAGAGATTATGGAGATTCTGGCTCGTGTAATAATAATGTTAATTGTCCTGAATTTATTGATTGGGAGGCAGAAATTCGATCTGTAGCGATGATACTAAGTGGTGGTGGATTTAGGCTATGCACTGGTTCATTAGTGAATAATGTTAGACAAGATTTAACTCCATATTTTTTAACGGCAAATCACTGTTTAGGTGGTGAGTCGAATTGGATTTTTATGTTTAATTATGAAAGTCCTGCTTGTAATAATCAAAATGGACCTACTTATATGACTGTTCAAGGATCTACATTGCTGAATAATTCAGCCAGCTCGGACTACGCAATTCTTAGATTGGAAGAAGAAATTCCTGATACTTATGAAGTACATTATGCCGGTTGGGATGCTTCTGGAAATACACCCTCAACTCCAGTAGGAATTCATCACCCAAGTGGTGATATTAAAAAAATATCTTTTGATTATAATAATGCTTCAAATGCAGGAAATTATTGGGATGTAAATAATTGGGAGGATGGGACAACTGAACCAGGCTCATCTGGATCACCCCTTTTTGATGGAAATACTCATAGAATAGTTGGTCAGCTTTATGGAGGGACTGCTTCATGTACATCTATTACTTATGATACTTATGGTAAAGTTAGTTCTTCTTGGAATTTAGGATTAAGAAATTTTTTAGATCCGGACAATACTGGAACAACTGTTCTAGATGGTATGGATGCAATCGATTTGCCAGATCCTGAACTAGCATATGATACTGAGGAATTATTATTTGATATGAATTTTAATGAAACTCAAACAAGTATAGTAAATATATCAAATATTGGAGAACCTGATTCAGAATTAAACTTTACTATAAACTCATCACCATTTAATGTAATCGGTGATGGTCCTGATGATGGAAGTTACTTTTGGACTAATTCAAATCTTGATAACAATACTTCTTACGAATGGATTGATATTAGTGAATTTGGTAATATCTATACTTTCCCAACAAATGATCAAGCTGGAGAAATACTTGAAATAGATTTTAATTTCCCATTTTATGAAGATGATTTTACAAATAATTCTTATAATGAGTTGTTTATAAATCCCAATGGTTGGGTCGGATTTGATACTGATGCTGCAAGTTGGAATAACACAGGTATTCCATCAGCTGAAATTAATGGTGCAGCTATTTTTGGACTATGGGATGATTTAAATCCTGTGAATGATAATTGTAATCAATATTGCTCAGGAAATGTTTATTATCATTCAAATTCTGATCGTTTTGTAATTTGGTTTAATGATGTAGCGCATTGGTGGACATATTTTGAAAATACTTTTTATGATTTCCAAATTGTAATTTACCCATCAGGAAAAATAGATATAAACTACAGAAACATTGATGGTAACTATGATGCCTCTGTAGGAATTCAGAAAAATTCAAATATTGGTTCACAAGTTATTTTTGGAGCAGATGGCCTATCTAATAACTTTAATATTACATTTGAATCTGCGCCAAAATGGTTGACTACAAACCCAAATCAAGGCACATTGCTTGATAATGAAAATCAAGCTGTTACCGTATCAAGTAACAGTGATGAAATTGATGGCAGTTTTTATGCTTACATGAATGTTTCATCAAACGGTGGTAGTATTTCTATACCGATAATAATGAATGTAAATGGGAGTATCCTAGGAGATACAAATGGTGATTCAAATATTAATGTTTTAGATGTTATTATAATGGTGAATATGATAATTGGAGAAGCTGAAATAAATTTAAATACTGCAGATATGAATCTTGATGGGCTTATCAATGTATCTGATGTTGTATTATTAATTAATTCTATTTTAGGATAATTAAATGTTAAAATATTTTTTCATACTTTTATTATTTACAAATTTAGATGCTCAGCTGATTTATCCTAACTCTGAGTCTACACTGTTTCAAACACATGTTAAATTTGAATGGACAGAACATCCACAAGCAAATCAATATGAAATATATATAGCAAATGATGATGATATAATTGAAGAATGCATAGTGTGTGGAGAGCTGATTAATTCTAATTCATTAATATATATAGAAAAAGATAATTTAGATTGGAGTAATACTTATTTTTGGCAAATTAACAACTTAGATATTAACGGTGAAGTTTTAAGTTCTAACTCTGATTCATTTTCAATTGGGCCGTCTATTGCTAATGCAACAACCACATCATATGAATTAAACTCACAAGATGGATTGACCATTTTTGGTTCATTTTTTGATTATTATTCTGCTGTAATAGATGAAAATGGTAAAGAAATTTGGAATTCTAGTGATAAAAATTTAATTTTTTATAATACTGATAAATATGGAAGATTTTTTGGAGCTGAATTTATTGGTAATAACGAAGAAAATAATTACCCAGGAATTAAATTTAATTTTGAAGATGGTATAATTTGGCAAGAGCCAGGTGATAATTTTATTCATCATGATATATTTCAATTACCAAATGGTAACTATATTGGTCTAGGAACTTCTTATGGTGAAGGTCCAATTCCAGAAGGGCCATGGACACCACTATTTCAAGGATTAGGCTTTGAAGCAGATGGAGAAACAATTGAATTTGATTGGATGGGTGATAAAATTATAGAATGGAATTCTGAAACTAAAGAAGAAGTTTGGACCTGGAATGTTTTTGATCATTTTAATATGCTTGATTATGATAGCTTTGGTGGAATTTGGTATGAAGCATATAATACAAATCGTTTTGATTGGACTCATGCTAATGCTATATGGTTTGATGAAGAGGATAGTGCTATATACCTTTCATCAAGGCACTTAAATAGAATAACTAAAATATCCTACCCATCTGGCGAAGTGATATGGAATTTAGGTTATGAATTAGGTTCAGGAGATATTGATTGTGGACAAGATTTAGGATTTAGTTTTCAACATAGCATTCAAAAATTAAACAATGGTAATATTCTAACATTTGATAATGGAAATCTTAGTGAAATATTTTTAGATCAAGATTATAAAACATCACGTTCTATAGAAATAGATATAGCTGAAACAGAAAATGGTTGTGAGGCTGAACTAGCTTGGGAATATGTTTTACCAGAAAACTTATATGGTTATTTATCAGGAAACACACAAAAACTTGATAATGGTAATTATTTATCTACAACCATTGGAGGTGCAGGTACAAGTTTAGAAGTTAATCAAAACGGTGATGAAATATGGGAAGCAAATTATAATCTCCAAATTCCAGATGGATTAGTATACAGAGCTATGAGAATTCCTGGAATTTTTCCAATTGCTTATAGTGTTACATTTCCCCAAATGAATGATTCTTTATATGATATAAATTTATTAGATGAATACTTTAATGTTAATATTTTTAATAACGGTGATTATAGCCAAACTTTTGATGTGGAGTTTAATATTATAAATAATGATAATTCAGGTAATTATGAAATAGAATTAATTGTCACACCTATTCATCATCAAGAAAAATCTAAAGTTTATAATATTAGTTTAAATACGCAAAATGAATTGGAAAATAATGTAACTCAAGTGATGCTAGAGCCAAATGAAAATATAATTTTATCATTTGAAAGTAATGTTTTAGTTAATGAAAATTTAATTAACGAATCTTTCACATTAGGGTCACCATATCCAAATCCATTCAATCCTTCTGTAAATTTTGATGTTAATATGTTATATACTCAAGATGTTAATATAAATATATATGATATTTATGGAAATAAATTAGAAAATATTTACAATGGAATACTAAATCATGGTTTTCATAATTTTACATGGAATGCAAATAATTATTCTGCAGGAATCTATATTATTAAAATAAAAACAAGAACAGCATTAGCAACTGAAAAAGTTTACCTAATTAAATAAAGGGTATTTTATGAAAAAATTTATCTATCTATTAATATTTAACTTAATAATTGGGGTTGACTATAATACTCAAATTCAACCTATTTTTGATGCAAACTGTACAAGTTGTCATATAGGTAATTTTGCTTCTGGTGATTTGCAATTGGATAGCTATGAAAATTTAATGAATGGCGTAGATGGTGAAATGGTAATCATTCCTGGTAATCATCAAAATAGTCTTTTATGGCAAGTTATTGATTCTGGAGAAATGCCTGGATATCCAGCCGATGATTTAGATCAATCATTAATAGATCTTATTGCAACTTGGATTGATGAAGGTGCTTTAGATTCTTTTAATTGTGAAGATGGTTTTTCTTATTTTGAAAATATAGAAACATTATATCCTAATGTTACTATTCAAGATGATGGTACATGTTTTAAAGAAACTGATTTACAAACACTAAATGATATCATTGCAGTAAATGATTTTGATAATTCAATGAATGCTTTTGAGCTTGGAACTCAAACATGGAATGATGGTAGATTAAGATTTTTAGTAGCTGGCTATTATTTTAGTGGAGTTGAAATACCAATCCATACTATACCAGAAAGTATTGGAAATCTTGATGATTTAAGAAAATTATATTTAGAAGAAAACAATATAACTTTTTTACCTGAAAGCTTTTCAAATTTAACAGCACTAGTACAATTATATATTTCTTTTAATCAACTTACTAGCTTACCAGAAAATTTTGGAAACCTTGATAATTTATATATTTTGGATTTAGGTTATAATAGTATCAATAATTTACCTAATTCATTTTTAGATTTAAGTAGCCTTACTTATTTATGGCTTTTTAATAATGAGCTATCAGCTTTACCAGAAAACTTTTGTTCATTAGATTTAAATTGGGATGATGATGATTATTTTGGTTATCCATATTTCGCAATTGGTGGTAACATGTTATGTGAAAATATACCTGAGTGTGTTGAAAATAGTGAGCATTTTGAAACAAGCTTAGATACATATTATTATAGCGTACAAATAACTGAAGAACAAGATTGTAGTTGGTTAAACAATACTATTGAAATTGGAAATTTAGAATTTGGAATTGAAAAGATATATCCAAATCCATTCAATCCTTTAACCAATATTAATTTTTATGTAAATCAATCAGATGATATTTCGATCTCAATCTACGATATTAAAGGGAATATAATTTCTGAATTGATTAGTAAGCAAAGAATGAATCCAGGATCATATACTGTAAAATGGAATGGAGAAAATTTTTCGTCGGGTATTTATTTTGTGAGTATTTCAAATAGTATTAAATCAAGAAATCAAAAAATTATTTTACAAAAATAAACTAATATTTTATAATAGTAGATGCTACTGATAAGCCTGCTCCTGTGCCAATCATCATTACTGTATCGCCTCTTTTGATTCTTTTTTGTTCAATAGCTATAGATAAAGCTAATGGTATAGAAGCAGAAACACAGTTACCATATTGAGGTATAATATTCATTACACAATCATCTGCAAAGCCTCCAAATTTAGAATATGCTTTCACTGCTGATTCAGAAGCTTGATGTGGAACTACAAAATCAATATTTTGAATATTTAAATTATTTTCTTTTAATATTTTTCTGATCATAAAATATACTTTTTTTCGAGCAAGCTTGTAGACCTGAGGACCTTGCATTGTAAAATAATGGTCACGCTTAATAGTTTTAGGATTATCTGGATGTCTATATGTTCCTCCACCTTTAACCTGTGTCAGCTCTGCTCCATCAGACCAAGTTTCCATTTTATAATCAATCATTACACTATCATTTGATGGTTCTAAAATAATTGCAGCAGCAGCATCACCTAATAAAGCTGCGCTTTCTGGTTCATCGAAATTTCTTCCTACTGAACCTCTGTCAGAAGATACAATTAATATTTTTTTATATTGTTTAGATTCTATTAAACCTGATGCTATATGAAAGGCTGAAAGAAATGATAAGCATGTGGAATGAACAGAAAATGCAGGAATACCTTTAAAGCCTAATTCTTTTTGAATAAATACAGAGGTGTCAGGAATAGTTTGCTTTGGTACTCCAGAAGCATTTATGATTAAATCTGGATCTGAAGAGTCTTTTAAAGCTTGTTTTGCTGCAAGAGCTCCCATCATATCAACATCAATATCTGATATTCTTCTTTCTAGAACTCCAGTTTTTGATATAATCCAATCTTTACTTTTATTGATTTTTTTTGAGACATCTTCAGCTGTTTCAATAGTTGAAGGAACATAATATCCACTTCCTGTAATTCTAATATTCATATATTTAAAAATAGTATTTTAACTGTGCTCGAATATGCGAAAAATCTTCCATACCATTAAATGGGTACAATAAACTTTCATCAACCATTTCAGTTTCAGGATTATCTGGATACTTATCTTTATTGCCTATTCCTTTATAATATAAAACTGATACATTCAAATCATCAATGATATCATAACTAAATTTTAATTGAAAAAGTTTTCCGTGATCTTTTAAATCAATCAAACTAACAAATTGTAATTCAATTAAATCATCATTAAATGTTTTATCTAAATTAAACACTAAAGCTTTTTCTGCTAAAGTTGCTAACGGTGATCCTAATCCAGGATAAAAGAAGTCAGTCCCATCTAAGTAAATCTCAAAATTGGTTAGTTCAATATCAATGATATTACCTCCAACTTCATCTTTTTCATATCCAAAAATTTGTGCAGTAAAATTAATATCTAATGGTAATCCATATTCTAATTGTAAACAATACTGATAATATTCGGCTGAAATATCAAAATAGCTTGTAGCAGCTAAGGTTTCAAAAGCCAAAAATTCACTGATTGGGTCTTGACCAGAATATGGTCTATTTTCGATGGATTGATTTCCAGATTTAGTTTTAAAATAAGCAATATCAGCTCTTAGAGTTATATCTTTAAAAAATGATACATTAGATATAGCTACCATCTCAGTTTTTCTAAATGAAAACACCGTATCTGTTACTGAGTTTATATCAAAATCATCTAAAAAAACGTTAGCACCATATAGATTATAATTTCGATCGTATCCTGAAAAATAATATAATGTCCAATCCATATTAATACCTGATTTTTGTATGTAAGCACCAATTTCTGGTTTTTTAGAATCATCCAAAAACTGATAGTTTTGTACAGTGGCAGGTAATGTTATGGGAAAATCAGGATCATTTAAAGGTATATTGTTTGGTTTATGGTTAGGCATAATCAAAAATTGAAATTTGTATTGATCTTCAAAATATAAATCAAATAGAAAACTTAATTTTCCAATTTTAGTTTCATCCGAATCGGTAAACAAATAATAGTAATCTGTTGGATTTAAAAAATCCAATGGACTGTTAGCATCAACAGAACCCCATGTATGAAGTTGTTTGCCAAATCTTATTTCAGAGACTGAGTTTTCCAAAGTAAAATATAATTCCCTAAATTCAGAACTGTATTCAACATTTTGAATCGAAATTAAATCATAAAGCATTTTTGGCAATGAATTTTTACTGTTGAGGTTATTAATTTTATGCTCAACACCCCAATTTGCTTGAATAGAAAAATTATTTTCTGGAGTTATATCTGATATTGATAAATCATAACTGAATAATCTAAATGGAAGCTTAATTAATGATTGGTTAGATAACTTGTTAATTGCATAAATATTCGAATAACCTGTTCCATCAAATTGATAGCTCAAGATTATTGAAAAGAAAATAAGTAGAAAAAATTTATTTAGAACTGTTTTCAATTGCATACCTTAACTCATTTATGATTTCTGTCCCACCTTTTATCCAAGCTGAATTAAGAGAAAAACTCGGGAAATCACCTCTTAATTCTCCATTCCAACTATATGATACCTCTGTTGAATTTTCACTAATATATTTTAAAGCCCACTCACCACCAGCATTAATTAATCTGACAGCACTGTCATACTCTGGGACATCTGAATGAACAGTTGCTACCCATTGATAATAAATATCATTTGCATTAGAAACTCTATTATATTTAACAATATAATCTCTATCACTTAAAAATAAAGGATAATCTACCCTTAAATATACTATATTTGTATCAATCAACTCTGAATCAATCATTCTGCTAAAAGTATTACTGTAAGTTTCAAATTTTCCAATAAATGTTTCTATTTCATTTATTGAATATGGAAAAATATCAGTTGCTCTGCACCATGGAAAATTTTCATACTCTTGATAACCAACCCATGGATTTTTTTCACTTAAGGTCTTCCATCCTTGAATTTCATATGGTGGTATTTTTACAAAGGGTAAAATAATAGTAACAAATATTAAAGTTATTATTTTATTCATTATTTTTATTTAAAAAAGATTTATAAATGAAATCACAGTCCTCAATTATCTGTTGTTCTGTAAGGCCAAATTTATCTAAATCATATTTATGTTTACTTTTAAATTTTCTTTGTTTTTCAGAAGTGATTTTAATATCATTGATTAAATCTTCTGAGGGTTCTACATCAATAAAGTTTACAATATCTTTCATAAGACCATCAAAGTCATTCATCATTCTATCAAAGTGAACAATCATAACTTTATTTTTATCAATTTTTCCGCTAGACCAATCTTCATGAAAACGTTTTATAAGCTCTATCAATGCACCATATAATCTCTTAATATATCTATCTCTTTTGGTTTGATCTAATGACCAAAAACCAAATTTCTTATCAAGTACACCAGTAACTAAACTTAACCCAGATGGTATTACACTTAATGGATCACGAACCATATATAAAATTTTAGCCTCTGGAAATCTTTTTAAAAATTTTGGCATATTTGCACTAATTGAAAAAAGTTTACCTATAATTTTTTTTTCATTATTAGATACTAATACCCTTAACCACATGGATTCTAACCAGTTAAAATCTCTTTCTGATGTATCTCTTTTTTTAGGGTCTACCCAATCAAATAAATTGTGCTTATGCCAAGATAATAAAAAGCCATATAAAAAAAATCCATCTAAATATCTAAATAATATAGAAGCATCATCAGTTTCAACAGATTGTAAACTTGTTTTATGTGCATCTGTCGAATGATGTCTAGTTGGACTTATTTTTTCTAATATAGGTAAAAAAGGTCTAAGTATTTTTTGTATTAATACTGATGGATAGAGCATTTGCCACAACTGTGAACCTGTTCCTAGTTTATGTGAAGTTAAATAATGATGCAAAAAGGTTGTTCCTGATCTTGGATTACCAACTATTACGATAGGATTATTAATTTTTCCATTTCTTATCTTTGAATAAAAAAACATATCGATAATTGAGCTAATAAATACTGTGATTCTTAATATAAAGAGTAAAAAACCTGTTATAATTGGTGAAAACCATTGCCCAAAAGTTTTCCCAATAATTGTATAAATGGTAAATAATCTTTTATATATAGAAATTTTAATCATCTTCTAAATTACATTATTTTAAAAAAAGTAATACTATCTTTTTTGTAACATACTATTACACTAATTTATAAGTATGTTTGAACAATTATATTATAAATTTTAGTAACATAAAACTGGGAACCATAAAATGAAATTTTTTCTAATTACATTATCATTTATTTTTAACACTTACTTTTCACAAGAGGTTTTTGAAGGATACACATTATTTACACCTCAAGCAGGAAATCCAAATAGTGGCGCGCAAACACTTCTTATTGACAATAATCAACAAACAGTACATTCATGGACTCATGACAGAGGACCAGCTAGTATGCCATATTTATTGCAAGGAGATGAACCTGGTTTAGAAAATTGTATTCTAGTTTATCCATATAGAGTACCAGATCCTACAATGGATTCAGGTGGTGTTGGTGGAGGAGTCCAATTTGTTGATTGGAATAGTAACATTTTATGGGATTTTGAATTATCAAATCAACAATATCAACATCATCATGATGTCGAGCCTGTACCTGATGGTAATGGGGGGCACAATATTTTAATGGTTGCGTGGGAAGCTTTTACTACTACTGAAGCTTATGCAATGGGAAGAACTCCAGGTTCAATTGATAATCCGTTAAATCAAATGTGGGGAACAGCAATACTTGAAGTGGAGCCTTATACTAATAATATAGTTTGGGAGTGGCATATATGGGATCATATGGTTCAAGAAAGAGGTGCAAATTATGGAGCAACATATGGCAATGTTGAAGATCATCCTGAATTAATAAATATTAATCAAGGTAATGTGGGAAGTGGAAATGGACCTGGCGGATCTAATGCTGATTGGATTCATGTCAATGCAATTGACTATAATGAAAATCTTGATCAAATTGCAATTTCATCAAGATTTATGAGTGAAATATATATTATTGATCATAGTACTACAACAGAAGAAGCAGCTTCACATGAAGGTGGAAATTCAGGTAAAGGTGGTGATTTTTTGTATCGTTGGGGAAATCCTCAAATTTACAACAGAGGAAATAATGCAAGTCAAATATTAGATGATCAACATAGTATAAACTGGATACCTGATGGATATCCTGGAGAAGGTAATTTAATTTGTTTTAATAATAGACATAATGGAAATCAATCTGCAGCAGTAGAATTTTCACCGCCATTAATGGAAGACGGAAATTATGATATTTCTAGCACAGATTCATTTGGTCCAGAAGAGCCAACTTGGGTATATCACCCTGGAGCGGGATTTCATTCAAATGTTCAAAGTGGTGCATTTAGACTGCCTAATGGAAATACACTTATAACAGTTGCAGATGACGCTGAAATTTATGAAGTAACCTATGGATTAGAAGAAGTATGGAATTATAATTATCCAGGTAATAATGTTATGATTGCTAGAGCTCAAAAATATGCAATTGATGCATTTGATTACCAGCCAATATTGGGTGATATAAACGGTGATGAAATTTTAAATGTGCTTGATGTGATTTTGGTGGTTAATATGGCCTTAGGGTCTGAAATTGATTTGAATGGTGATATGAATGATGATAACGTTATTAATGTACTAGATGTTGTATTGCTGGTAAATGAAATTCTTAGTTAGATGATAATTTTTGTTTGATTTTATTCCATAACAAATCTAACTCTGAAAGATTATGGTCATTAAAATTTAAATTTTGAGTTTCCATGTATTCTTCTAATAATCGAAATCTATAAATAAATTTATTTGTTGATTGACTTAATGATAGTTCTGGATCACACTGAATATGTCTACTAAGATTAACAATAGAAAAAAGAACATCACCTAATTCATCTTTAATATTATTTTTATGGTTACTGTTTATAGCTTCTTTTAATTCATCCAGCTCTTCATATATTTTTTCAAATACATTATCTAAGTTATCCCAATCAAAACCAACACCAGCTGCTTTTTCTTGAATTCTTCTAGCTTTAGTCAATGAAGGTAAAGCTTTGGGAACACCCTCTAATACACTCTTACGATTCTTTTCAATTTTTTTAGCTTTTTCCCATTTACCTAGTTTCCATTGATCATCATTTGAATCTGAAAATATATGGGGTTTTCTATTAATTAATTTTTGATTTATATTTAAAATTGAATCATAAATGTTAAACTTATTTTTTTCATCTGCTAGTTCTGCTTGAAAAATAATATGTAATAGCAAATCACCTAATTCTTCTTTTAATAATTCAAAATCCTTATTTTCAATTGCCTCTATTACTTCATAAGTTTCTTCAAGCAAATAAGGTATAAGTGTTTCATGAGTCTGACCTCTATTCCAATCACAACCCTCAGGATCTCTTAATGTTTTAAGAGTTTTAATTAAATCTTCAAGTTTTGTTTTCATTTCTTATAACTTTGATTTCACCAATACGATTTTTAGAAATACTCTTAACTGTAAAGATATTTGAGTTAAATGTAACAGAGTCACCCTTTTTTGGTATATCTTGCAATTGATTTAAAATAAACCCTCCTAAAGTGTCATAATCTCTATCATCAGGAAACGTAATATCAATTGCCTCTTGTAAATCATAAATGGAAATTTTGGCATCTACCATATAAGTGGCATTCTCAATTTTGTTAATTAAATTCTGTTCAATATCATATGGGTCTCTTATTTCTCCTAATACCTCTTCAACAATATCTTCTACTGTTATTAATCCTTCAGTACCTCCCCATTCATCTACAACAATAGCAATGCTGGTTTTTTTATTTCTAAAATCATTTAATAATTCATCAATTGGTTTATTTTCAGGTACAAAAAAAGGTGTTTTAGCTATTGATGATAAGCTGATGTTTGGCCTAGAGCCTGTTAAATATGGAACCAAATCTTTTGCATGTAATATACCAGTGATATTATCCATATTATCAACGTAAACTGGAATTTTTGAAAATTGCTCTTTACTAATTAAATCCATCGCAGCATCTAAACTTTCACTTTCACTAATACCAATTATATCAACACGCGGTATTAAAATTTCTCCAGCCACTTTATCATTGAATTCAATAATTGATTGTATCATTTCTGACTCTTCTTCTTCAAGCATACCTTCCTCTTCACTTAACTCAGCTAAAATTTTTAATTCTTCTTCTGAATCAAATATTTTTTCATCTTTAACACCTATTAATGAATTAAATAGTATTGTCACTTTATGAAATAAAAAAATTACTGGTTTGAAAAGTGTAAAAATAATTTTTAATGGTAAGTAAGCAAATTGTGCTACTTTCATGGAATTTCGCATTGCAAATACTTTTGGAACTACTTCTCCAAAAATTAGAAGTATTAATGATAAAAACACAATATCAATAAATAATAATAAAGTTTCTGATATGATAAATTCTTTAGTTAGATGATGAACAAAATATGCACCTAAAAATGCAATGCAAATATTAATTATTGTATTTCCTGAAAGAAGGCCAATTAATAATCTTTTTGGTTTATTTGCAAACTGGACTATTTCATCAGGAACTTTTTTTCTATGATACTTTAGATTTAAAAAGGCTGTTTCAGAACTAGAAAAAAAAGCAGATAATAATAGTAAACATGCAAATAATATGAGAATGTATATGTACATAATTATGATATAATTTTATCTTTATATTTATTCAAGTAATAATCTTCTAGTTTAGTCATATTCTTTTTTTCATCAATAGTTTGATCATTATATCCAAATAAATGTAATAATCCATGAATGAAAATTCTTTTAAATTCACTTTCAAAACTATTACCAAAATCATTTGAATTTTCTTCAATACGATCCATACTTATATAAATTTCCCCTTCTATTGGATGACCCTTATCTTCTAAATTAAATGTAATAATATCAGTGAAATGATCTTTATTGAAATATTCTTTTTTTAAATGATTTAAATGTGAATCGTTACTGATAATAATATTTAAAGAGTTAAATTTTTTATTTTCTTTTTTTGATATGCTAGTTATGATATTATCAATGGTATCTTCTTTAAAATTATACTGCTTATCAATATTATTGATAATTTCGTATTCCATTTTAATTTAAAATTGATTTTGATATAATCACTCTTTGGATTTCACTTGTACCTTCACCAATTTCAAGAATTTTTGCATCTCTAAAGAAACGTTCAACGTCATATTCTTTAATATATCCATATCCGCCATGAACTTGTATAGCTTCAGTGCAAATCTTCATTGCTGTTTCGCTGGCGAACAACTTAGCCATTGCAGCTTCTTTAATAACAGGTTGATTATTATCTTTTAACCAGGCTGCATGATATACTAAATGCTTTGCGGCTTCTATTGAAGTTGCCATATCTGCCAACTTAAAACTGATTGCCTGAAATTTATTAATTTGTTTACCAAATGCTTCACGTTCTTTAGAATATTTTAAAGCAAGCTCATAAGCACCTTGAGCCGTACCTAAAGATAATGCGCCAATTGTAATTCTACCACCAACCAAGGTGTTTAAAAATTGCTTAAACCCTTTTGATGGAGAGCCAAGTAAATTTTCTTTTGGTATTTCTAGATTTTCAAAAAATACCGATCTAGTGTCTGAACCACGCCATCCCATTTTCTTTTCTGGACTTCCAACAGATAAGCCTGGAGTCCCCGCCTCAACGATAAAAGCACCAATTCCTTTATCTTCACCATTTTCAATTAGCTTTGCTGTTAAAATTATAATTCCAGCGACACCTGCACTGGTACAAAATGCTTTTTGTCCATTTATAATAAATTTATCACCCTGTAATTGTGCTGTTGTCTGTGTATTTCCTGCATCAGAACCTGCATTTGGTTCAGTTAAACCAAACGACCCTATCATTCTTCCTGATGCTAAATCAGGCAAGTATTTTTCTTTTTGTTTATCAGTTCCAAAAACTGCTATAGGTGCTGTGCCTAAACTTGTGTGTGCCATCATAGTGGCAGCAGTAGATGCACAAACTTTACCTATCTCTTCTACTGCGATGACTAAAGACAATGTATCCATATTATTTCCACCATATTTTGTATCCCATGGAATTCCCATTAATCCTAACTCAGCCATCTTATTAATTGATTCTTGAGGAAATATACCTTCAGAATCAATTTTTTGTGCAAGAGGTTTAATTTCATTTTGTGCAAATTCTCGCACCATTTTTTGAAGCATTAAATGTTCTTCGTTAAAATAAATCCAATTCATATTTTTACCATTTTAGTATTACTGAACCCCAGGAAAATCCTGATCCAAAGGCTGCTAATACTAAAGTATCTCCTTTACATAATTTATCATTATTTATTGTTTCACACAATGCAATTGGAATAGATGCTGAAGTGGTATTGCCATAGTTATGAATGTTTGAAATAACCTGATTATCTGAAAGACCAAGTTTTTTTTGTATCATTTTTGAAATACGAACATTTGCTTGATGTGGAATTAATAAATCTATATCATTTACATCAAGATTATTATGTTCTAGAGCTTCAATGATAACTTCAGGAAAACGTTTTACAGCATGCTTGAAAACCTCTTTTCCATTCATTTTTAAATAATGTTTTTCTTGATCTAAAATTTCTTTACTTAACATTGGTTTTGATTTACTTGAGGGAGATTCTACCCATAACTCATTCAAATACTTTCCTTCACTATGGAGGTGTGTAGATAAAATGCCTTCATCAAGCTCAGTTGCACTTAATATTGTTGCTGCTGCACCATCTCCAAAAATTACAGACGTATTCCGTCCAGTATTTGTTAAATTCATAAGTGTGGATTGAACTTCAGCAGTAACTACCAAAATATTTTTATAAGTTTGACTTTTAATAAATTGGTCAGCAATTGATAGAGCATATATATAACCTGAACAAGCATTTCTAATATCAAGAGCACCGATTGTTGGAAAGTTCATTTTTTCTTGAAGTATACATCCAGATCCAGGAATATAATAATCAGGTGTTGAAGTAGAAAAAATAATAAAATCAATATCATTGACAGTTAACTTAGCATTATTTAATGCCATTTCAACAGCAGGAATAGCTATATCTGCAGGTCCTTGTCCTGGATTTACAAATCTTCGTTGCTTAATACCTGTTCTTTCTGAAATCCATTCATCAGAAGTGTCCATGTATTGAGTAAAATATTCATTATCAATTATATTTTCTGGAGCATAATACCCCATTCCAATAATATGAGAATTTATTTTTTTATTATTCACTATATATAATATCCTTTAAAACTAACTGAATTGATACTTGCCCATTCCAATGATTTTTATCAATTGTGTAAACAATATCAATTTTCTTACCACTTAATAACTTTTCATAATGTTCTAACATTCTAAATCCAATCACATCAAGCTCTAAATCATTACTATATACTTTAAACTTTAGTGTTTCTCTTTCTTGACCAAGTAACCTGACATCATTTATTCCATCTAAATTTTTTGTTACAAAAACAGGTTTTGGATTACCTGGGCCAAATGGCTCTAAATAGTTTAAAAAATTAAGAAATCTATTATTAATTTCTGATAGATTTAATTCATAATCAATTAATATTGAAGGAATTAAACTTTTTGTAATAGATTTATTAGCATGATCATTTATTGCAAGATTAAATGCTTTTATATTTTCCTCTTTAATGCTTAATCCAGCTGCCATTGGATGGCCACCATAATTATCTAATAAATTAGAACATTGATTAAGAGCTTCCACAATATCATAATCTGCAATACTTCTACATGATCCTTTGTAGATTCCTTTTTCTTCAGTCATAATTATAGTTGGTCTATTATATAATTCTTTAATTCTTGAAGCAACAATACCTACGATTCCAAAATGCCAATTTTCACTGTATAAAACAATTACCTTTGTTGATTCAATATCAATATTTGCATTAATCATTTGAACTGCTTCATTTTCATGTTGAATAGTAATTTCTTTTCTTTTATTGTTTTCATTTTCTAAATCCATCGCAATTTCATTTGCCAATTGAGGATTATCAGTAGTAAATAATTTAACTGCCCTTGAAGCATCACCTAGCCTACCAGCAGCATTGATTTTAGGGATGAACCAAAATGATAATTTTCCCACAGTTAGCCCAGGATTATTGAGATTAGAAACATTGAGTAATGATTTTATTCCTTTATTATTACCATTTTTAATAAGTTTCATTCCTTCTTTAATGATAATTCTATTTTCATCTAGCACAGGCATAACATCCGCAGTAGTTGCAATGGCAACTAAATCTAAAAGTTGATAAATATGATCTTGACTATTGTTCAAATTTTCATTAATACCCAGACATAATTTGAATGCAACCCCAGCTCCACACAATCCTTTAAAAGGATAATTACATTTATGTTGGTTTGGATTTAAAATAGCATGGGCATTTGGTAATACTTCTTTTTGTTTATGGTGATCAGTTATAATAAAATCAATTCCATTTTCATTTGCATAATCAATTTGTTCAACTGCTGTTATGCCACAATCACAACTAATAATAAGACTTGCTCCAATTTTTATTCCATAATCTATTGCGGTGTTAGAAACTCCATATCCTTCTTTCTGCCTATGGGGAATATAAAAATAACTTTTTATTCCTATAGATTTAAAATATCGTTGAAGAACTGAAGCGGCAGTAGTTCCATCTGTATCATAATCTCCAATAATTAAAATAATTTGATTTGAATTTTTTGCTAACAAAACTCTTTCTATAGCTTTATTCATATCTTTCATTAGAAATGGGCTATGCATATTTTCTA
>CENP01129033.1_pt1 | contig 17512 bp, 9 predicted proteins | sample 361281 | NCBI WGS metagenome assembly CENP01 (sample SAMEA2591122, study PRJEB7988) | marine metagenome | biome: marine biome (ENVO:00000447); feature: deep chlorophyll maximum layer (ENVO:xxxxxxxx); material: saline water (ENVO:00002010), including plankton (ENVO:xxxxxxxx) | depth 70 m | reverse complement strand
TCTTGATTTTGAGTTGGAGCTCCACTAACAAGATTTGAATCTGCTGGATCTGTATCTGTAATAGCGTCCTCTAAACCTGTTGGACCACCAAGAGGTGTATAACTGTTAGCAAGATTTATTAAATCTGCATCGTTCATATTTTCGTAAGGTTGAACAACACTTACATAATTATTAAAATGTTGAGCATAGCCACCGCCGTTATAAGCGTTCCAATCTGCAAATATATTATCACTATTAGCATCTCTATTGTCCATTAATGTTCTTGCATAAGAAAATTGGAAATCTAAATCACCCATTAGTTCTACTAAACTTGCATACATAGTTTCGTCCATTTCACTAATATCCATATCTTGAATACCAGCTGCTGCAAATTGAGGATAATTTTTTATAATATTTTCTGAATGAACTCTCCAATTAATTTGAAATAATCCAAAAGATCCTTCAGTTCCTCTAGCTTTTATCCATTTGTTCATACCAGCTGATTCGTGATGTATCACAGAGAACAACAAAGGCATAAAAGCTTTACCTTCAACTTTAGTGTTCATATACTTGTCTAAATATTTTTTTGTATATCCAGCTATAACATCAGGAGATATTATCTCTTGCGCATAATTTTCATATGGATTTTTTCTTTTATCAGCCATTATTCATCAATCTCTATTGTATCTTCAAAAGTGCTCAAATCGTAAATTCCTTTTTCATCATCTTTAGTTTCAAATTCTTTTTCACTAGAAGCTCCGCCTCTATTTATATTGTAATAGTTATCTGCTGGACTGAAGTGATCTCCGAAAAATATATATTCTCCTTGACCGTCAGCTAAATCCCCATTAATACCATTTTCCACAAACAACCAACCCAAGACTCTGTTGTATGGATCTTTTCTGTTGTCGTTTCCAAATCTAGCATCGGTGACATAATAAAGTCTTCCTTCGTATCTATCAACTAATTGTTGTAAAAATGCTTTCTGTGTTATAGCAATTTCTCTTTCTTCTGGATCAACTACTGGATCAGTAGACATTTCATAAGCCATAATTCCTATAACACGAATAGCTTCTGAATCCTTTGCACTATACATTGAGTTAATTGTGTCACCGTCAGGAACTTGTGAAGATGTTGCATTAATTTTTACTGCCTTAAACGGTTTAGCTGCTGCAATTGTTTGAAACTCAGCAGTTACATTTTTGTCAGATAAAACAACATTAAAAGTTTGATTTTCAATTGAACCTTCAGAAGGAACAGGCATCTTCCAATCTAAACTTAAAGATTTAAATTTAGGTTTAACATAAAAGTTCCACCATTGTTCGCCACTTAAAACATTCTTTTTACTAAAAGTTTCTATGTCTCCCATAATGTGGTTAAAGATTGTAAATGATTCATACACATCATCTACCAAATTTTGTATTTCATCATTGTTAGCAATCTGTCCGTCATTGTTTTCCCACAACTCATTTAAAGCCCATATCTTGTTTTCAAAATTAGTTAGGAATTGTAATTGTTCATATCCGTCTTCATCTTCGTCCCAGAAAATTGAAGCTTTAGTTAAACCTGTAAGTAATTGTAAACCTTTATTAAGTTGTTGATCATCTGGATTTTGAGAAGAAAACACATAAGAAGGATTTGCTTTACCTGCTTTTTGAGCAGCATATAAATAAGGAATTATATCTATTGGAGAATAAAATCCATTAATTGGATCTTCATATCCAGTACCTTGTAATATTTCTTGTATTAGATTAGAAACCTCTGGACCTAATTGTTCTGGTGTAAATATAACTTTAAGGAAATCAGCAGATATATCTTCTATATTTTTAACATCTGAAGAAGCAAGAGATATTCCATATATCTCTCTCATATCAGCATTAGACAATATTTCTGCGGCAGTCCTTCCACCAAAAGCCATAGCTTCTGCTGCTTGTACTTCTGGTTCATTAAGAATTTCAGCCATACGATCATAAACTACTGGAACTGCATCTACTACCCAAGCTGCGTTTTCGTGAATTATATGTTTTACTTTTTCATCAGGTAATCTAACTTGTATTAATCCTTCTGATAAATAATCAGCATACTGACTTGAATTATCTTGTGTTCCAGTTCTAAAGACATCTCCTTCACTATAAATTTTTCCTTCTCTTTTAGGAAGTATTCTTGCTCCTAACTCTGTTACTGTATAGCCAGGAATAGTCAATGAATAAATTTGAGGGTGTTTCTTAGATAAAACTAATTGTTTTGCTCTACCTTCAGTAGTATCTCCTAAATTAAACCACCATCTTCTTATGTCATTTAATGCTTGTACTTTGTTATCTTCGTTATAAGGATTATCTTTTAAAAGTTTTCTTGTTGCTGGTCTCACAACATCTTCAAAAACTCCTGTTGCTTTACTAAAATCAATCCAGTTATCTGCAACATCTGTATATCTTGTTGTAAATTTAACATTTACAGGAACGCCTAACCTAACTACTCCTTGAGCACCAGCAGACATAGCAGCATTATTTCTAGCATCTTTAGCAACTGTATTTACATATTCTTGAAAATCTCCAATTGTCTCCCAATTAGTTTCCATATTTAAAACAATATTTGTATTGTTATGAAAGTAGTTGTTTTCTGTTCTTCCGTATTTTAATTGAGTAGAAACATCTCCTATTGATTGAGGAGCTTCGTGCATACCTAAAGCTTCTTGCACAAAATCTAATGATCTCATTGTTTGATTTAAAACACCGCCGCCAGCAAGATAACTCCCAAGAGTTCCTAAGCCGTCATTCTTCCATTTTTCTTCTGGAGGAAAAAAATTAGTAGCTGGAAATAAATCTTCTATGGTATCTTGTAACTCAAAGTAAGCGTCATCGTCTAATGTGTTCATAGCAGTACCTATTAGTATCAATGGAATAAAACCTCCAATTGGATTAACTGCAAACATTGGACTGTCTCCATTAGGCAAGAAAGTTACTGGAGAAAAGTCATATTGCATACGTTCTTCTCCAAGTCCAAATGAGTGAAATGGATTAGCAGCAGTTCCAGCTAAATCTGCATTAGCAACCCTAGACATATAGCTAAATCTTCTCATATTAGGAAGATGATTTAACACGTCTGCTATACGTTTTTTTGCAAAATTACCAGCAGTTTTTTCATCTGTAAACGCCCACCAGTTACCTCTAAGTTGGCTACGTCTAGATAAATCTTTTAAGTATCTTCCCCAGAAGTCAGCCCAAGGACCACCGAAAGGAGCTAAAAATCTAAAATCTCTACCTATTGGTGTAGACAAATGAAACTTTAACATTAGATCATCTATTTCACTTGTTGCATAATCAGCAGCTAAAGCATTTATATAGTTATCAGTAACATATCCAGCATTAAATAATTGATCATCAAAATAAGACATACCCCACGCATCTGACATAAATCTAGGATCTACTGCATCAGTAGCAATACCAAATCCACTACCTATGTCTTCTGCTCTAATAATCTGTTTTCCTTGAGATTTAAATAAAGATTCTAATTGTGCAACTCTAGTTGCGTGAGCTTTATTAGCAAACAAGTTTGCCCTATTCCAAGCAGGATTACCAAACATTTGCTCCATTAAAGTAGAGTCTCTAGCCATAAGAGGATTTTTTTGACCTAACCAACCATTTTGTTTCTTGACTCCAGGAACTTTAATTCTCCCTATCCATTTTTGATCTGGTAAAGCATTTACATTTCCACCTTTTTTAGTTCTTTCTAAAGCTGATTTAATAAAAGAATTCCAAACATCGTCTACGTGTTTAGCAGGAACTCCCATTGTGTACCATTTTTTAAGAGATTCATAATACTTCCAAGCTTCTTCTGAATTAGTTAAATAATGTTGATGAGGTACCGCTTTCTTTCCTAAACTTACATACACAGAACTTATAGGGCCTCCTCCTTGTTTGTAGCCGTAAAGTTTTAATCCTTTAATATAATCTGCATCTGATGATGAAAACCATTTGGCCCAATCTTCTTCGCCCTTAAGAAACATATCATCTATTTGTTTTTGAGTTAAATCTTTACTTGGTTTTAATTTTCTAAGTTTGTCAATTATTTGAGCATATTGCTGAAAACCATAATCTTTAAGCAATCCGTCTATATGTTGCTGGGCAAATTGAAAAAATCCTGCATCTGTATTAGATAGCAATTCCACAGGGGCATTTTTATCAAAACCAATTTTATACCTCTGTGCAACTTCTATTGGTAATTTTTGTTGTCTTTCTAAAGCTTCATAAACCCATTTGTTTATTTCATCTGCTAATGCTGGATCATTCATAGCTTTGTTGATACCACCACGTTTTTTAATTTCTCTAAGTGTTTTTCTTACACCTCTGTTAAAGATATAATCTTTACCTGTTCCTTTCCAACCAAATATAGATTTGTAAAAAAATAATTCGTCAAAAGCTGCAACGAAAGCAGTACCAGGTCTCATAACTTTTTCAAAAGACCAAGCTCTTTGAAATTGCTCTGCTCTTTGATACCAACCTTTTGCGTTTAATTGTCTAAACACATTAGTAACATTTTTTCCTTCAACTGCTGAATTGATAAGAGCAAATTCTAAAGGACTAATTGGTAGCTCTCCTTCAACAACTTGATTAGTAGTTCTCTTTAAATCTCTAACTTGTTCCACATAAGCTATTACTTCTTCATCAGGTAAATCTTTTGGTAATTTAAAATTCTTTTTAAGATCACGAACTAATTGATCATCATACTTTCTTCCAGCAGCCATAAAAGCTTCTTCTGTTTCGTTGTACATAAATCTTGAACCTTGCGGTCTATCAAAAATTTTAGATTGACCTCTTAAAACTGCTGAAGCTGCACCAACCTCATCTCTATAATTCATCATTATTTTAAGAGTTGCCCAATCGATATCTATTCTTGTAATATCGCCTTTTTTATTTCGTGTAATTTTAATTGGATTTTCTACCCAAACTGCATTTGGGTGATCTTTAAGAACTGCTGCTTTATCTTTTTTCTGAGCACCTTTAGCAACTGCTTTAGCTTGATCGTACATTTTATCTCCGACACTTACTAACTCGTACCAACCACCTTTAAATCTTTTGTAATTATGCCAACCAAGTTTCACAACAAGATTGTTTAAGGAATCTAACATAGCGTTTTGTTGTAAACTTCTAACTGACGTATTTAATAATTTGTCATAATCCATCATTAAATTATCTAATTTGTTCATAAGTTGATAATGTGTTTTTTGAATCAAAGCACTTACTGCATTAAAGTCTCTACCTTTTGCAGCTCCACTTAAAACATCATCTAATTGAACATAAAAATCATCTAATAATTTATTGAACTGAGCTGATGCTTTAACAGATTCTTTAGATCCAGGAACAAGTCCAGCTAGTTCATTTGCATCATCTAGTAATTGCTGCATATATTCTTTGTTAGCACTACCTCTCCAAAAATCATCTTGATTAAAAATACTGTCTACATCAAATCTATCGTAAGTTTGCAACTCTCCTTGTTTAGTTCCTTTGACAGGTTTTACAATTCCAGCTTTTCTTTGTTCTTTTAATCTTGCTATGTAAGCAACTTGTTTATCAATAAGTTCTTGAGCAGCATTATTTTTATTTAATGTTTTTAATTTTTTTTCTGCTTTTTTAATAATTTCACTTATTCCTTTAAAACTAAACACAGGCATATCAAGATTTTTAACACCTTCACCAATCTCATCTAATTCTAAATTTCTAATGCTTTGACCAGAGGCAGTAGTATTATTATCTAAATTTTTAATTATGTTTCTAGGTCTTCTTCCTAAAGCCATTTCAAAATAATTAATTAGATCAGATTGATTTATTATTGAAAGTCTTGCTGCTGCAATAGCATCTCCAGCAAAATTTGTTCCTCCACCTAAAGTAGCTTCAAACAATTCATCTAGATTATTTTCTAAACCATTTAAAATATTTACAATATCTTCTTCAGGTAACTTAGTTCCGTGAATCATAGATTCAATAGCTTCCATAATTGAACGTTTAGGATTTGGACCTGCTAAATTTACTTTGGTTGAAATATTTTTACTTGTTAAAAGTTTTGCAAAAGCTTTTATTGATTTACCGTCTCCCTCAGAAGCTTTCTCTATAATCTTTGCAGTTCTTTGAGATTTAAGTCTATTCCAAGCAGTTTTATGAAATACATACGGATTATCTCCCATTAACAAAGAGTCTGTATATATTTTATAAAAACGCTCACTTGTTGTTTCAGAAGCACCTCTAGCAACATCGTCCTTAACAATGTTTCTTAATCTAGCTTGATTCCTGTCACCAAAATTTCTAAGTAATGTTTGTTTTTGTAATTTACTTCCGTCTCTTAAAACTTTATATAAATCATCTGCAAATTGTTTTCCTATTCCAGTACTCATAAAACCCTTAACATATTTTGCTTTAGCAAATTGTGTTACTGCTCCACCTCTAATTCCAGTAGCAGGAGTAAACAACCATATAGTCGGATCAAATCCAAACTGTGTTGCTAAGTCAATCATATTTCCTGTAAAGGTATCGCTATAACCAAGAACTTCTGAAGGTTTGTAATCCATTTTTTTAACTGCATCTCTTAAACCAAATTCATTAGCCATTTGTCTACCGTCTTCAGTAGATAAAAGAAAAACTCCAGTAGAAAAACCTCCTACAATGTGTTTGCTATACCAACCTAATCCATTGACTAAAGCTTCACCTACGGTATCTTCTCCTGATACAATTTTTTTAATTTGATCATTTGTTGCATCATATACCGCTTCTACGTACTGATTGTTTGCGTCCATAAATTCAGGATTGTTTGCTTCAGTCATAACTTGAAAAATGGCTTGAGCTTTCATAACGTCACCTTGCACAATAGGAAGATTAAGTATTTCATTAGCAAGCCAAGGATCAGACTGCATAGCCGCTTCAAAAGTATTAGCTGCTGAAACTGCTCTAAATCTTTTAATACTTAAATCTCTAGCTGCTTCAACAGTTGAAATATTGTTTTGCTCACCTTTACTAATATCTTCATCATTAAAATCTACTCCAGGCAATAAACTTAAAATTTTTGTTCCTGCCCAACTAGTTGCTTTACCTGCAAGTACTATTGTTGAAATAGGATTTCTAAATGATTCTGGTTTAAATTCTTCAGGAGCATCAGCAGGATTAAGAGATTTAGGTCTAAAAATTGCATTTCCTAGAAAAACTCCTGTTCTATAGCTATCGCTAAAATTACTCTTAACTTTTTGCCAAAGATTTCCCATTGCTCCTTCTTGAACATTATTAGGAATTTTTTCATTAGTTACATTTTCCATAGTTTTGTCTGAAGTTTCAAATAAAGAAAGTTCAGCTCCTAATTTTTCTTGTCTTACTTCATCTAAAGCTTGGTCATACTCTTCTTGTAAATCTTTTGGTTTTTCTCCTGGAACAACTATTCCAGCTCCAGCACCTAAAGCTGCTCCCCAATTTATACTATTGACTCTACTGTTAGCTCTTCGCATAGCAGTTTCTTGAATATCATTTTCTACATCAAACAAATCGTCATAGTAATTTGCTACACTAGAAAGTTCATTCACAAAATCTGGACTATAAGAATTTAGTTCATCTATTTGCTCAGGAGTTAAACTTAACACCCAAGATGAAGGAACTTCTCCATTAGTATTTAAAATTGCTTTTTCGTATCGTTCTACATTTACATTTTCAGAAGAAGGATAATAATTTGTTAAATCTTTTGGTGTAGGTAAGTTGTAAGACAATGCACCGTCATACTCTTGTTCCTCTGGTTTATATTCTGAATCTTCTTCTAATCTTTTTTCTAAATCACTCATCGTCACCCTGCATTTGAGATATAACCACGCCTTGAATTATTTTGGCGGCGGCAACTCTTGCTGCTGGGATTTTTGTATTAGCATAAATTTCTAGAGCATTATCTAATGCACTTTTTCTTTGCTGATCTAATTCTGTTATTTGAGGAGCTTCTGGTCCCATACCTTGACCAAAAGGCAATCCGTCACTTGCTAACCCACCTTGATTACCAGCATTAGCTACATAATCAGATACATTTCCTATACTTAAACTTTCTTGAGGTTGAGGTGCAATTCTTGCAGGTGTTCCTGGAACACTTGTATCTCCTTGCATACCAAGAGACACACCACTTTCAGATGCTAGACCTTCCATATTTTCTTTTTCGCCGTAAGGTAATCCACCTAAATCAGTAATTTGACTTATGCCGTCACTCATTTATCCTCCTATGCCTAATGCACCAAGAGAAGGCAAGTTCGCAGCTTCAGGTGGTAATCCTCCTTGTTGTTGAGGTAAACCAGGTTGTTCTGGAACTTGTTGTTCTTGTTGCAAATTTTCTAAAAGTTTACTTACTACTTCATTTAAATCGACACTTTCTTTGCTCATATTGTTAAGAAGTTCTGCTGCTATTTCAATATTACCTTGAGCAGCTTGTTGATAAATACCTTCCATTAATGAGTCTGTTACTCTTTGTTTCACAATCCTTACTTCTTCTCTTGTAGGATCTTCCAAGAAATCCATTTCGTCTCTTGCAGTTTCTCTTGAAATTAAATTTTGATTTAAGTTCATAGCAAGTCTCATTTCTCTTTGAGAAGGATCTGTTCCTGCACCAATACCGTATCTTACGTTATTTTCATAATGTCCTGCTATATCTCTTGAAGGTATAAAAATTTCTGGTTTCTTTTTGTCAGCAGCATCTCCGTGAATTGTTTTCTCTCCGTCACAATACTTCTCATCAAAAGCCAACAATATTTCTGTTCCTTTTTCTAAGAAAGTTTCAAATTGTTTATGAGCTAAAGCAAGTCTTGCGTCAATCTGTCCCATAGAAGCGTCTATACCAGCAGCAGAAACAATACTTGCACCTGGATCTCCTGAAAGTTGTCCAGGGAAAGATGCTTGAGCTCTTGCTTCAGAAGCTAATCTACCGATTAAATCTTTTGCGTCAAAATGACTTCTAGATTGCATACGCTCCATACGAGCTTCTGGACTTCTTCCGTGTATAACGGCTCCAGGACCAAAGTCGTCTGGATTCATAACATCATACTCGAACACAGGTGGATAGACTTCTTCTTCTGAACTTGTAATTGTTAATGTCATTAACCTGTGCATTGTTCTGAGTATGTGTCTTGTTTGATCAAAAATTCCTCTTGGTTGTCCGTCAAATGACGGTACTGTAACTTCAACAACAGGCACTTTACCTAACTTGTTTTTTTCTTCAGTTAGGATAATTCCTGTTCTTTTTTGCATACCTGTTTTTGAAGCATCAGCAATCATATGAATATATTTGTCTGGAAAAAACCAAAACCATTCTTCTACTTCGGTAACTCTAGGATCTAACACACCTCTAGCTACTGGATATTGTTTTAAGATAACATCAGTAGATACTCTTTTAGCAACTAATAGCTCAATAAGATTTCCTTTTGTATCTTTAATTGGATAACAATATCTAGGATCTAACCTTTGTAGATATGGATTTCTTTTAGCGGGATCTTCGGAAAAGTCTGCCCATACGCCACAATATGCTGCACCAGCTCCTGCATAATCACCCCACCATTGAGCCATTAGCTCATTTATGTTTGAGCCACTCCATAATTCTTTTACTCTACGTTCTCTTTTTCTTGCAGCTCTTTCGCCGCCTTTTAAATCTGCATTAACAGGAACAGGAATTCTGACTGAAGGTATAACGGCACCACCGATAGCAGACCAATGATGTATGCCCATTTCAATAATATTTGCAACTGAAGGAGCTTCTGCGGTAGCAGTTAAATTAGCCCAAAGCATATGCCATTCTCCATTAACAATGGAAGTAATTTCTTTTACTCTAGCTTTATGCTCAGAGTGAGTTTCTATTAATTGATTTCTTCTATCCCAATATTTTTGAGAAGGAGAAAGATTTCTACCTGCTGAACTTGCATTTTCTAATGGTGTACCAAAATTTAAATTATTACTCATTTGTTCCTTGTAAACATTCTATCTCTTATAATAGGCGGAATATTTCGTCTTGACACGACTTTTGTTAAATCAACACTAAATAATGAAGAGTTCTTACACTCTCCATTTGCAATCCACAAAGCGATCAAAGCGTCCTGTTGTTTCGCCCAAGGAAATACTAGCATATCATCTATCAAAGGCTCAAGCTTTTGTTTATCAGAAATTGTTGCTGAAGGGAACGCAATAAGGCCGCTATAAAATAAAGCCTGCATAGCGCCAACTCCATACTCTTCGTCCCATTTAGATCCTCGTTTTTTACCAGCACCAGTTGTTTTATGCTCAATCATACGAGTTCCTGCCCACTCAGCACGATTCTTTACAGTATCATCTCCAAGTATCGTAGGAGCAAAGTTTGTTTCAATAACTGTATAAGCAACTCTATGGTCTTTGTATTTTTCCCAAAACTCATACATTAATTTATTTCGTACGCCAGTCGCACCTAATCTAAATCCCACAAAAATATCAACAATTGTTCTAACTCCTGTTTCAGGATTGTACGCAAGCAAAACTGATGCAGCTCTACCAGTAGTAGCAGGATCAATTCCAAGTATTAAAATTTCTTCAGGATATACCTGACCAATACTTCTAGAAGCACCTAGTTCTAAAGCATTATCTATAAGTTCTTGTTTAAATATCCCCTCTTCGTTTTGAACATCTTCTTGTTGATACACAAGTTTCCACCTTAGCGGATCTCTAGAACATATTTCATCTCGTATGTCTCTAAGCCCAGGTATAAAAACTTCTGTACCAATTGATTCATCTTCTTCCCATTTACCGTCTAAGGACCAATACTCTTTCCAATTAGGTTTTTCGTTATCTGTATGTTCTTCTAAAATTGCAGGTATAGATACGTGTTTAAATATTTTATGTTCTTTCCAAGAATCTTTCCATTGTCCATAATTATCTAATGGGTGAATTCTTGTTCCGTTAACTAAGGTCTGACCTCTTTGAGCCCTAGACCTAGCTTCCTGCGTAAACCACTCGTCAATTCTTCTTCGTCTAACATCAGTTTGTTGATTTTCTAATGTCAAAGCGTCATCAAGAATTAATAAGTCAAGTCTTGACCCATAAATCTGCTTACCTACTGATAAGGCCTGAACAGTTGGATCTCTCTCACCAGACTCTCTTTGTCGTATGGTTATTTGGTCTTTAGACCAACCAAAACCGTCAGATTTTTGTGACTTAAATCCATTAAAATCTTCTATTAGATTTCTTTCGCAGTCCTTATACAAATGCGGATCAGTTAAATATCTTTTAATTCTTCCAAGCAAGTCTTGTGCTTTTTCTCCAGACTTAGTTACCAAAGCAATACGTATGTCTGGATTCTGACACATTTTATATACTGGGTACCACAATGCAGATAAAGTGGACTTTCCAGATTCAGGGTGGCCTAATACTAAAACAAGTCGGCCTGTAGGATCAGCTAAATTTTTTTCTATTTCAAATTGATGCGGAGCAAAGTCAACGTTAAAATATAATTTGCAAAATTCAGAAAAGGACATATTCGATAAATCAGGGTAGGAATCTTTAACTGCATCACCAGATCTAATTTGTCTTGCTTCAGCAGCCCAGTCCTTATGTCGCTGCGAGTTTTCTTCCCACCATTTTCTTGTAACACCGATACGTTTACAAGCTTCGGTGTAGGTAAGTCCGTACCTAATACATTCCAGGAAAGACTCCATAGCCCACGCTTTCCAGAGACTTGTACCTTTTTTTGCTGGCGGTGGAGGTAAATAAATTTCGGCATCTTGATCGAATTGAAAAACTTCATTATTTGCTCCAAAGATTTGTGCTTTAACTTTCGCTCTATCAGACAATAAATCTGCGTCAGAACGTTTAGGCCTTCCTGCCTTAACATCTTTAGTCATAGTCGTACTATAACACTAACTGTTAACTTTTGGTAAAATCTGAGACAATATCTCCCTACAGGATTTACAAAATCCTTCTTCTATCTCAGTAGGCATACCGAACACATCTTTTGCTCGTACGCCGCAATTTCTGCACCTTTCTACAGTTACTATTTGCCCTCCTCATCTAGCAAATCGTCCTGGACGTGCTCAATTCTAGGAACAGGTCTAGAACTCTCACTTTCTATTATATCCCAACCTGCTTTAGAAACACTATATTGTTTTTGTCTTCCTTCTCCAGTTTGCTCCACAAGTTCTTCCCTGATAAGCTGAGCCTTTGGTCTTTCAAAACGTCCACCTTCCATATCAGCAGCTTCTCTCCAAGCTTTATTGTAAAATTTCTCTCCTCTATGAGTAGTAATATCAGCCAAAGCTTTGAGTAAGGTATAGTCCCTAGCTTTAACACCTTCTTGGTACGCCGTCAGCGAGGCAGAGTTACTTTCAGGATCAGATACAAGCATTAGACTCCAAGGTTTAAATGGCTCGGCATCTTTTTGTTTTGTACATTCCATTTCAATAAATCCGTCATTTTCCCCACGTGCAGTAAGGTGTATAGTCGTATCAGCAGATGCTCTAATAACACTAGATCCTCTCATAGATTCTCCACTCTTTGTATCGTGGTGTACGGCCAAAACTGCGCAATTAAAGTTTTGTCTAATGGTATCAACCATAGCTACAACCTGTCCCATATCTTGTTGTAAGTTTTCATTAGCACCTACGGTACAACGTTGTAAAGTATCAAAGACTATAAGCCCTGGATCCACAGATTCAACCATATCTAAAAAATCTAATTGTTCTGCGGTAGGAAGTTTTCCTGGAGGAGCAAATAAGGGTACAGCGCTCGTGTAATAGAAGACAGGAGGAAATATGGAGGCATTTCTTCTGTTCTTCCAAGCGGTTACACGAGCACCTAAGTACCCTACACCTTCAGCAAGTACGTATAATACAGTAGTTTTCTCAGTTTCTCTACCAAACCAAGACCAACCATTTGATATTGTGTTTGCCCAATCAAGAGCTAAAAATGTTTTACCAACTCCTGCGTCAGAGTGAAGTACGGTAAATCCCTCTTCCATAATAAAATCCTCAATTAACCAATCAGGCGGTTTTAAGTTAGTTACATCTTCGCCCTTGATGTATGAAAGTGGTTTGTAATTTTCTTGTAATCTATGATGCTTTAATAAAAGCTTTAGTTTCTCTGGTACTATCATCTTCCTCCATATTTGTATTTTTATATTACACAAAGTTCATTTTTAGTCCAACGATATTGGACTAAAAGTTAGTCCAAAGGGGCTGGACTAACTCTCGAATTGAGATCATTGGGATTTCCATTTAGTCCAATGATTATAAGGTTTTTTAAAAAGCCAAAGTTAGTCCACTTATGTCCACCCTTTAGGGTGGACTAAGGGACTAATGGGACGAAGTTTAGGGGACTTAATAGGGGAATATAGTCAATATATATAAATAACAGTTGATTATTGGGTTTTTTAGAGAATCTAAGGGTTTTCGCAAAATTAATGTGGGGACTTTCTCTAGGTCTGGGAAGGGGCTTCTTATGTTCGTCGTTTGTCTTAATCTCTAGTTTTGTCTCCAGAAACCCCTTCCCTTGTAAATAATCTCAGTCGCAGGCTCCCTCGTTATTTACTTAAGAAACTTAAAAATAACTAAAAATATAATCATATTAAATACTTTGCTTGCACAAAGTAAAACAAATGCAGTCGTATTGCAACGACAATGCACAATCTTTTCTTTAAAAAGAAAACATTGATCAAAAGAAACTATAAACATATCAATGTTAAAATAATCAAACCACCTTTTTTATTGATCAATAGATCAAAAGATTTAAGAATATTACGACGACTAACCATACTACAATTTGCTTAATTTGGCGATGCACCAGCTTTTGTGGTCAACTCATCACTAATATCACTCGGCTGCGGCTAAACTCCGCACTTCAGTCAACCAGATCATAGATCTTATCCGATTTATCGGCTCCGCTACGCCGAAGGGCTAAAGCCCGTTCGACCTCTAAATTAATTGCTACATTCTTCCTCGCATCTCGTACCTCGACACTTCGTCATCACTAGCATTATCTCGGATTTGACTTGCGTGGCCGCCCTTGTTATCAGCAAGCTGATTATTAGTTGTGAGTTACGACAAAATCTGTAAAACGCAAGCGTTTAGCATCAACCAAAAATGCACACAACAAGCACTAGATCGGCAAGCTATTTTGCAATTTGTTCCTTCCGTCACAAATCACAAAATTCTAGTGTGACCACTTCGTGGATCATTGTGCACATTAGTCCTTTCAGGATCCCTACATCAAATCACAATCTACTGAGCTTTGTGTCGTCCCTTATAAAAAAAGCACATTCCTTGCCTTCGGCAATTCCTAGTGTTTTTTTCCACTCCTCCTACAATCTCAAGTAACTTCTGATTTGACTCCGGGCCAAATCGCAGTATGACTGTCGTCGTTAATATTCATAAATCAATAAAAAAGGAGGTTTGATAATGAATGGTAATAAAATGGTTGGATATTTAATTCCTTATTGGAATAAAGGTAGTGATACTTTTAATGCTAACTTAACAGTTCGTAAGTCACAATATGCTAAATATTTAGGTGGCTTAACTTTAGTAACTAATTTAGGTTGCGATGGTTTCGAATTTAGTGAGAGTGCATCTATAAATGTTGCTGAGAATATGCAATGGGAGAGAGTTAAAAAAGCTTGTGAAGAATATTTCACAGAGAATAATAGTGCTTTCCCTTGGTATACAGCTAGTGATGATACTGCAATTAAAGTAATGTTCGACTTTGGAGGTATTGATAAAAATTATAAAGATGGTGTTACCTATACTAATATCGTTGTTAAAAATATTGAGTTAGTTCAATAATCTCCCTGTTGTTACCTACATCGAGTTTGTTTAAATTCGGTGTAGGTTTCAACTATTTTTTTTTTCAAGGTCTATGTTTATATTTTTTTTTATTTTTAAGTTTTTTCAATTTGTTTCCTTTTGGTATGGGATATAGCTACCAGCACATACATTTCATTTTATTGATTAATGAATAAGTATCTACAACTTGTGTGTGTTGGTAAGTATATCAAAGTGATATACTGTTATTAAATATGGAGGTATTTAATGTCAAAACAACTATCTATATGTGCTATATGTAGTGAGCCAACTTATTTAGGTATAGTTATGGCTTGTACAAAATGTTGCAAAAAAGAAATGGAGGAAATAATAAATGATAAAAAATCTAAATGATTGGGAATTTTACTTTTGGTTATTAGTCCCAGTTTATTTAATCGGTGCATTTACAATTTCAGGTTGGCTATATGAAATAGTTATGGATTTGTATATGCGTGTTGCTTTTTATATATGGAAATGGAGGAATAATGACAAGAAAACAACAAACTAAAGCTAATAACTTTACTAGTAGTATCTATCAACTACAAAATAAAGGTTATTCAGAAAAAATACTGTCTAACTTTATTAATAGTAATGCTTTGTCTCTATCTAACTTCGTTCACTTAACTAATAGTATGAGTGATGCAGTTAGTAAAAACGCATTTGCAAAACAAATGATGAGATATACAGATAATAATAATCTAGAAGGTTACACAAAAGTAGGTGCTTACTATCCACTAGGAATACAAAGTATATTTCCTTTTGATTATAGTTATAAACCATTTGGTGCAGAAGTATTGGATTTTAACCCAGAAACAGGTGAATTCATTACTTATGAAATGCAAGAATGGAGAAAAGAAAGTAAGTATTATAAAAATAATACTGTACCAGAATTAATGCAATTTATCCCAATGGGAATGGAATTAGAATTAATTTATAGAACTACGGATAGACAATGTGAGGATTGTCAAAATTACGATCAAGAACACGATTATGAGGATAATTCATATTGTGAGACAGAAGAATGTTATTCATATAATAATGACGAAAATCATAATCGTAATATTATCTATAAAGAAATGTTCAAATTTCTTGCATTATTAAATGTTAGTTTTGGTGCTTATGGTACTAGATCTAACCCAGTTTGGATTGCAAAACACGATAGTTCTGTTGACATAGAATTTGTTAGTATGCCAATGACAATTAGAGCTTTTAAAGCAGGACTATATATTGCAGAAACGCAATTCAAAGCATTCAAAAATGCAAGTCAATATGCTAAAGGATATTATGGACCTTGTGGAGGACATATACATTTGGATAAGGATAGTTTCACTAATACTTTTCAATATTATGCCTTCCTATCAATGCACTATGATAATCCTAAATTAATTGCAAGTATTGCACAAAGAAGTGTAGGTGAAGATAACCAATGGGCTTATCTGTATAAACCTAATGATTTTGCAAAAGTTGTAAAATACAAACTTAATAGTGCAAGTAGACAAGCAGTTAATGTCAGTAGTACAACAGTAGAGCTTAGATACTTTAGATCTAATCTAAAAATAAATAGGTTATTAAAAAATGTTGAGTTCATACAAGCAATGTATGAATTTACAACTGCAATGACTTATCAAGATTTAGCTAGATTTAAAGAAAATAGCGTAACTAATTTTATGTTATTTATACGAGCTAATAGATATAAATTTCCTAATCTATTCAATTACTTTGTTGTAAGAAAATGGATCAAAAAAGAAAAACTTGTAAATAGTGTTAAGAATTTCGAAACACTACACCAAGTATTTTATGAGGATAATAATAATAATACTCATCAGCGTGAGGATCAATTATATGCACAATCAATATGGAATAATGAAACTGCAGAAGGCAGATTGTTAAATTCAATGTTTGGTTCAGATAACTTAAATGGATATGAAAGAGAGGATAGTTAATATGTGTATCATAGCAAGTATACCTAAAGGTGTAGGTACAATTTCCGAAAGTACATTAAAAACTATGACTAATAACAATAGTCACGGTTTTGGTATCAGTTGGATTGACGATAATAATACTATTAATACTTTTAAAAGTATGTCAACAGATAAATTTATCGATCGAGCATTAGATATTCAAAATCAATATAGTAAAACAAGTGATATATTAATACATTGTAGAATTGCTACATCAGGCAAAACTAACTTGGCTAATTGTCACCCTTTCGAAGTTGATAAAAATACAGTATTTGCACATAATGGTGTTCTAGATTGTGTAGAACCAACCAAAAATATGTCAGATACTAGAGTATTTAATCAAACATTACTTAGAAATCTAAAAGGTAACTTTTTATCTAATCAAAGTATCACGGATTTTATAGGTGAGATTATAGGTTCAGATAAATTAGTTTTCTTAACTAATAATCCAGCTTATAATCAAAATACTTTCATAATCAATCCAGATTTAGGTAATGAGGTTGACGGTATATGGTTTTCAAATACTAGTTATAAAACTAGTTCATTTGTTAATTCATATAGTTATGCTTATGACGATCCATATTATGGCTTCAGTAATAATAGTTGTACTATTACAAGTCAAGTTAACGATATGGAAGAAGTTGTCGCAGAGTATGGCAGTATAAATGATTATCTAATGTCTAATTATGATCAATCATTTGACAAAGAATATAAGAATATTGTTAACGATATTCAACTATCAGAAAAAGATAATGAAATT
>CENP01049444.1_pt1 | contig 17524 bp, 19 predicted proteins | sample 361281 | NCBI WGS metagenome assembly CENP01 (sample SAMEA2591122, study PRJEB7988) | marine metagenome | biome: marine biome (ENVO:00000447); feature: deep chlorophyll maximum layer (ENVO:xxxxxxxx); material: saline water (ENVO:00002010), including plankton (ENVO:xxxxxxxx) | depth 70 m | reverse complement strand
AACCCATCATTATCACTATCTGAATCTGGCATATCTGATAAAATATCAAATGAAAAATAAAGCTTTTCATAATCTCTATCAATTTTTGGTAAAAAATAATTAGGAGTTAACAATGTATCGTTTTCATTCTTTCCAACAGGATGATGGAAACTATGAGTTGGACTACTATATTCAACGTTTGATAAATTCCAACCATTTCCAATTATCCAATTATCAACACCTAATTCTAAATCATCATAGAAAATTGTATTTGTGTCATTAGAAAAAAAATTTAAATCCAATTTTCCATTTAATTGATTTTCTTTGCTAAGTATTTTATAATTCTTTTGAGGATTTATTTTTTTTGATTTATTTGCTGCAATTAATAAATTTAAAAAAATAATTAAAAAAAATATTTTAATAAAATAGTTGATTTCTTTCTCACTTAAGCAAAATCATTTTTTTTGAAATAAGTTTACTCGATGTTTCTAAAACATAAAAATATAGACCTGCAGGAAGATTTTGACCATTCCAAGAAACTACATGATCGCCAAAATTATAAAATTGACTTGTAATTTGATCAACTTGATTACCTAGCAAATTATATACTTTAATTCTTACAAAATCAGATTTTGGTAAAGAGAAACTTATTGATGTAGTTGGATTAAAAGGATTAGGATAATTTTGCTCAAGACTTATTTCATTAGGAATTAAAATCATATTTGAATTGCTTAACTCATTAAATTTAACTTTTGTAAAATAAATTAAATTTTTATAATCTTCTGGCTTTGGATCTGAACCATCTTCTTGAAATACACTCCTAAATGAATAGTCTGGACTTTGAAATATTAAATATGCTTCATCATCATGTGCTTTTTTTGCAAGTTGTGGGTACATTTCATCTTGATTAATTGAATTTGTAATATTTTTTGGTTCGGACCAACTCTTTCCTCTATCTTTTGATTGAGTTACATAAACATCATAGTTAATATTATTATCTGAAGTATCTGAAATAGCCATAAATGAAACATACATTATATCACTATTATCAATACTTATAGCTGAAGAAGGATAAATCTTTTTCCAATTTTCATCATACATGAAAGTAGATTGAAGAGAAGTAACAAAATTAACTTCCCAATTATTTTCAATAGAAGGGTCATCAGAAAAAAAATGATAAATACCGCATGAGCTATCAATTGCTGGGTATATAGCATTTTGAGATGAGGGAATTACTGTTGCAAAAATATGAACTCCTTTAATAGGATCTGATATTACATCAACCTCATAAGTTGTAAAAACATTATTTAAAGAAACTGTATCAACATTAGATGGAAATAATTTATCAACATAAAATTTTTCTCTTAAAACTGAACTTGATACAAAATAGTATAAATCTGATTCTTCGCCCGACCAAGATTCACCAAAATCATTTGTTTTTCTAATAAATAAAGTATGAGAACTATCAATAGAAACATCTTTTAGATATGACGAAACAACAGCATAACCTTCTCCTTTATTATTGATATCTATTACTCCACTTGATGTAAATGATGACTCTAAATCATCATCACTGAACAATAGAGTAGGAGAAATAAAATCAAATAATCCATAGTTATTTTCTTGGGAATGGAAAAGCCATCTATTTGCAGTAACTGAATCATTATTAGCTGATGAATATTGGGTATATAAACCATTAATTATGGGCTTATTATTTTTTAATGATAAAGATATTGAGCCTGTCCAATTATCAGGCGGATTGCATGGTGGATATTTGCAACCTGTATTTAAATCTTGAGGTGGTGAGTAAAAACTTCCTCCATTGTATTGAAATTCATCCCACGTATATAGTGGTCTTCCTCCTGTTGAACCACCACCAGACCTTGAACCATCTTTTTCTTGGGTATATTCATTCCAGATAACATATGGATAATCAGGACCACCAACTGCGCTTGGATATCTTCCCATAGATTCAGCAGGTTTAGATAAATTCAATAAAGAAAAAGTTGTAAAATTAACTCCATTTTTTGAAAACGCCATACCAATAAACCCAGAACTATCTGGCTTGGATGGTACTAACTGTCTATAACCAATTACAAACCCATTTCCAGGCAGGTAAGATAAAGGTGTAGTAGCTCCATTAATTAAACCATATCCATTAAGCGAGGAATCAATTAAAACGATTTCAGATGAATTTCTTTGTCTTAATAATTTGTTTTTAGCTGAATTTATTTTCTCAATTAAAGTAATTTCATTTTTAATAATATTAAATGAAGTTATTTTTTCAGCGTTTAAAATCTTTTTTTGATTTCCAATTAAAAGTGAAAAAAAAAGAACTATTGTATAAAATTTATTCAAAATTAAAAATATAATTTATAAACCAATATTAACGCTTATTTAGAACTTTGTCAATAACGCCATATTTTTTTGATTCATTAGCATTCATGAAAAAATCACGATCAGTATCTAATTCTATTTTCTTTAAATCTTTGCCAGTTTGAGAAGAAAGAATCTTATTTAACTTTTGTTTTGTAAGCAATAGTTCTTTGGCGTGAATTTGGATATCACTTGCGGTACCTTGCATTCCAGACCATGGTTGATGAATCATTATCCTAGAATTAGGAAGAGCTGATCTCTTTCCCTTTTTACCGGAAGCTAATAAAATTGCTCCCATACTTGATGCTTGCCCCATACAGATGGTAGCTATATCAGGTTTGATATAATTCATTGTATCCATTATTCCCAATCCAGCTGTTACAGAACCTCCAGGAGAATTAATATAAATAGAAATATCTTTTTCAGAATTTTCTGCTTCTAAAAATAATAATTGTGCAATAACTATAGATGAAATATTATCATCAATTGGAGTTCCAATAAAAATTATTCTTTCTTTTAATAATCTTGAATAAATATCATAAGCTCTTTCAACTCGCCCTGCTTGCTCAACGACCATTGGAATAACTTGTGAAAACTCATTCATTTTAATCAATCTCCCTTATTTAAAGATTCATTTTGCTTTCTTAAATCTTCAGTTTTAATATCAATTAATTTGAGAATAGATTGTTCTTTTAAAAATTTAAATAGATTTCTATCTAATAAATCATCTTTTAATTTTGACACATTTGAAGGTTTTTTATAAAATCTTTTTATTTCATTTTCATTTGATTTTGAGTTGTCAACTAATAATTCGATGTGCTTATCAATATCTTTATCATCTATTTTTAAATTTTCTTGATCTATCAATTTATTTCTGATCAGATACCATTTAATACTTCTAATAATGGAAGGCCTAGCATCAATTTTATATTTTTCTTCATCAAAATTATTTGGATTTCTTTTTCTTGCTTCTTCTATGGAACTAATCAAAGTATTCTCAATCATTGAATCTGGTGCGTCTAATTTTGTTTTATCAATAAAAAAATCAATTATTTTTTCACTTAATTGTTCTTCAGCTTCACCATTTAATTGATTCTGAATTCGATCCATTACTTTTTTTCTAAATTCATCTATGTTATTAACGCTTGGGTCAACTTTTTTTAAAAAGTCATTATTTAAATCTGGAAGTATTTGTTTTTGAACCATTTTAACATTCAATAAAAATTTGGTTGTAATATTTTCAGCATTAGGAATTTCAATTTGAACATTATCATCTTTTTTCAAGCCTGACAATTTTTTTAAATTATCTCCTCCAAATAATCCATCTCCAATTTTAATATATCTGTTTTCAACTTTCTTACCAATTAATGGTACTCCTGAAGAATCTAACTCTTGCATATCAACAAGAATTAAATCCTCTTTTTTAGAACCATCTTCTATTGTTTTAAGTTCAGAAAATTGAAGTTGAATTTCTTCAATATACTTATCAACATCAATATCATCAGGGATATAATTATTCTTTTTTAACTTCATTTTTTTTGAAAAATTAGGAAGTTTAAATTCTGGCTGAACTTCAACTGTAGCCTCAAATTCTAATGATTTTTTTTCTGAAAAATCTAGTTTATCAATATTTGCTCTACTGATTGGAACTACTTTTTGTTCTTTTAATGATAATGCATAGTATTGATCAATTGCACTTTGAGCAAAATCTGCCTCGACCTCAGACTTATAATTTTGTAAAATGATTTTTTTAGGAACTTTACCCTTTCTAAAGCCAGGCATATTTATTTTTTTTGAAAATAATTTGATATGGTTTGCAAAAGGTTCTTCCAAATCAGACCATGAAACAGAAACAATTATTTTTTTTGTAAATGAGTTAATTGATTTAATTTTTGAAATCATAATATGTTAGTTATTTTTTTCTCCCACAATAAATACATTCTGTTCCTAATTGAACAGTAAAACCACAACTTTTACAAATCCATTCATCCAAATCATCTCCATTGTTTTCTTCAACATTTATATCAGATTTTGAAGAAAATAAAATAAAAAAAAGGAAAAATGAAATTGAAGAAAATAAAAAAATTATAAAAGAAGTAGCCATTAAATTTTAATTAATAAAGTTAAAATTAATAGTTAACAAAAACATTAAAAAATTTATGCAATGTGTAGCTATACATATTTTGCAATTAATTCTTAATTTTAATAAACCAAAGATTAAATAAATGCTTAACAAAATTGATATTAATGAAAATAAAAAAAATGAATAATCGATTCTTATACCAAAAATTGTCAAAAAAATTAACATAATTATCCAGGAATAATAAATCATACCCCAAAAGGCATTTGGTTGACCTAATATTTTACCATATTTTGTGGACACTAATGATGAACAGCTACCCTCATTCATTCGACAAAAATAAGGAATCCACCATACATTATGTTTAACTTTATCTGATACAACTCCTAAAAAATAAAAAGATAATAACCAACCTGTTAATGAGAAAATAAATAAAAGTAAATAATAAGTGAAAAAACTCACTGTCTTAACCTGTAAGCAATACCTTCAATACATTGTTTTAATTTATCAACTTGAGAATGTGTTGTAAAAAGATCATTCATATCTTCAAATGTGTCAACTGGATAATTAAGCTTATCATAATCTCTAATAAAATTTGATTCAAGCTTAATAACATAATCTCGCATAATATTTTTTGGAACATCTTTTTGCCTAAGGAGATTTACACAAAATTTTATTTGAGCTTTAGAAGTAATTTGAAAAAGTGAAACCAATCCAAAGTCTGATTTAGATCTAAAAGACATCGTTCCATATTCAGCACCTCTTCCCCATGTGACTTCATCTGCTTCCTCTTCAGAAAAATTACATATTTCTTCACCGATATGAGCAATTTCTCTTGAAGTATGAGTTCTTAAATCTTCAAGAAAATTAGATTTTTCCCATTTCACACCAATTCTCCTTAATTATTTATATAAATAGGAACAAATTTACCATAGGATATGTATTTAGTGAATATTAATTTTAAAAAATTGAAAAAAATTAAACTCTTCCCGACAATAAAGCACCCAAATGGGAACCATAGAACAACAAAATAACAGAAAAACCAAATACAAGTAAATAAATGAATAATTTTTTCTTAGATAAGTTGATAATATTTTTATCAAACCTGTATAAAAAAATTAATAAAAAGGGGATAAAAATAACAATTTGAATTAGTCCATGAATATTAAAAAAATCAAATAGATCAAATTTAAAATGACCATATAAATCATCTGCAATAAAACCAGTGATAATAGCAAAAACATGACTAACTAAACCAAAAAGCAAACACCACCAACCAGCATTTTCAGCTGAATCTTTTCTAAAAATAAAAGCAATTAAATCACAAGCAAAACCAGTTGAAAATAAAGCTATAGGAAAATGAATAAATAATGAATGTAATATTTCTAAGCTCCAAGGCATTGTCAAGCTTGAGATTTTGCAACCATACCGGCTACTTTAATTGATAATTTTCTTGGCGATAATCTTGTAAGAAATGCTAAAAATTTATCTAGTTTACCATGAACTACTGATGATTTTATTCCTATGCTATTTAATGCAGTTCCAACCACTTCTTTTGGGTTAGCCCACATTAATCCCTTTTGATTTGGAGTTACACCAGCATTTTTTTGAAACCCAGTATTAACCAAGCCAGGACTTAAGGACATTATATCAATCCCATTTTTTTTATACTCAGACCACAAAGCTTCTCCTAAAAAAAGATTGAATACCTTAGTTGCTCCATAAACAGAAAAAAAAGGTGTTGGTTGATAAGCAGATTTTGAAGATAAGAAGATTATTGCTCCTTTTTTCCTCTTTAACATTTTTTCTAAAAACTTAAATGTCAATACCACCGGAACCATACAATTAAGTTTAATCATATTTTGATATTTTATCAATTCTGTTTGATGAAAATCTCCAAAACTACCAATTCCTGCATTATTCACTAAAAAACCAACTTCAATATTTTTTAATTTATCATAAATTTTATCTATTGAAGAATCTTCAGTGATGTCTAAATCAATAGTTATTGTTTTGACCCCATTTTTAAGTTCAATATCTGAAGCTATTTCTTCAATTAGAGTTTTTCTTCTAGCAACTAAAATTATATTCATACCCCTATTTGCAAGCTGATAACAAAATTCTTTTCCTATACCGGAGGATGCTCCAGTAACCAAAGCCCATTCACCGTACCCTTCTTTCCAATTATGTATCATTTATTCATTCCTTACAATTAAAATTGGGGAATTTGTCTTTTTTAGAGTTTCAACAGATTTACTACCAAAAAGAAATTTCTTCAATATTGATTTGCTTGAATTACCCATTATAATAATATGATTATCATTAGCATATTTTACGAAGGAAGAAACTGGATCTCCAAAGACAAACTCTTGTTTAAAATTTATTTTTTCTTTTTTAAGAATTCGAACTGCATCATTTACAGCATTCTTATAACCATCTTTAAAAATTTTAATTTTAGAAACCGTTATCATAGAAACTTCTAAATTTAATTTTTTTGCAATTATTATTGCAAATTTAATAGCATTTTTAGTAGCCTTTGAATCATCAACACATAACAAGATTCTATATTTCTTTCCTATTTTAAAATCATTTGTAATAAATATTGAACTTGGTAAAAATTGTAATATATCATTTGATTTATTTCTTTGTTTACTACCTCCTATTATACCAATAGTATATTTTTCTTGTTTAAACTCTGATCTTAATTGTTCGATCAAATCGCCTTCTCGAAGAATTAAATCTATTTTTTGACCGTAGCTAGTCGGTAAAATGATTTTATATCTTCCTGAACTTTCTAAAATATTAGCAGGATTAAAATCATTTAAATTTTTTGATTTGATAAACCCTGAATCTTTTAATTTTTCAAATGCCCATTTTAAAACCTCTATACCCGGGTGATAAATTTCCCATTTTTCAAGGTTTTGTTGAGCTTGCTTAACACGATTTAAATATAAATCCTTAGGTTTTGGACCAACATAAACAATTGACAAATGAGCATTAAATGCTAAAGCAATTTGAGAACCTATATGAAGTGTATCTCCAGAAAAATCTTTGCTACTAATTGCTAATAAAAATTTCATTTAAGTAATTTACTTTATTTATTTATATAATTTTTTAAAAAAATATAGGCCATATTAAATTTGAAAAAATCAATAATATGATAATTGACATAATCATCATTTTCCAACCTCCCTTTAAAAAATCCGACCCTTTTAGTAAACCACTAGAATGAATAATCATATAGCTAGGAGACGCTACAATTGTTAAAAATCCAAATGCTGAAGATAATGCTGTTATCATTGGCAATATGATTGAATCACCTCCAATATTAATTACTATTGGACCCAATACAGCAATTGTTGCAGCATTACTTAAAATATTAGTTAAACTTGATGTTATTATTACAGATATTACTGAATATGAAAAATTTGGATTCGTAAAAAAATTATTAACGTAATTTATAAAATTATTTGCAATCCATAATGCTGCTCCAGTTTCTTTCATTTGAACTCCAACTGAAATTGCAGCACCAAATAACATTATAACACCCCAGTTTGTATTTTTATTTAATTCTTTCCATTCGATTAATCCAAATGATAAATAAATTATAACACCGATTAATGAAATTATTCCTAAACCTAAAATAGGACTAAAAAACACCCAGCCCAAAAAAATTAAAATAAATATTAATATTGAAATTATTTGCTCGTTAGAAAGCTTACCAGAATGTGCCACTTGAATTTTTAGCTTACGAACAGCAGAATCTAAAATTAATTTTTCAGGTAAAAATGTTCTCCATAGAATTATAGCTGTAATAGGTATTTGAATTAATAAAATAGGATATGCATATTTCATCCAACTTAAATAAGTTATTTCAGCAAGACCAAATTGTTCTAAATAACCAATCATAATAACATTTCTTCCACCACCTGAAGGTGTTCCAATAGAACCAATTGCACTTCCATATGCGATTGAAAATAATAATAAAGCTGATAATTTTTTATTTTTTTTAAACTCAAGAGTAGTATTTTTTATAAGTGTCAATGCAACGGGCATCATCATTGCTGTAACAGTATGTTCACCAATAAATGATGATAATAAAGCACAAAAGAGAATAAACCCAAAACTAATCTTCCAGGTTTTGTGACCTGTTAAATTTATAATACCAAGGGCTAATCTTGAATCTAAACCTTGAGATATAATTGTAGTTGCTAACATTAATGAACCCATTATAAAAAAAACAGAATCGCTCATAAATGATGATGCAATCTCATTTGCTGATCCAATTCCAAATAAAACTTGAAGGACTATTATTAACATTGCAGTTGCTGGAAGGGGAATTGGTTCAAATAAAATCAGTGAAATAAATAAAAGAACAATTATTATTATTCTATAAGCTGAAATTTCTAAACCATCAGGTCTAGGTAAAAAATATAAAAACAAAGAAAGTAAAAATGAAAATACTAGCCATTTTTTTTGCTTTAACCAATATATGATATTTTCTAACATTAATTATTCTATTTTTTTAACTTATAAACAATTTAAAATAATTAAATTCTTTAAATAATATTTATTTTATAGAAATAATAAAAATGTCGCAACTCATCCCAGCAAGTATTGGTATTTTAACAGGCGGAGAAAATTCCAGATTGAATGGATTAAAAAAATGGGAATTAAAAATAAAAAATACAACATTAATTGAAAGATCAATAAAAATATCAAAATGTTTTGAAAAACAATATATAATTGGAAAAAAAGATTTTAAAATTAAAGACATTGAATTTTTAAAAGATCAATATGATAATTCTTCTCCAATAATTGGACTTCATGCCCTTTTAAAATCATCTAGTCATCAATGGAATTTTTTGATGGCCTGCGACCTACCTTTTATTTCAGATAAAATTTTTAGAAAAATTTGGAATAAGAATACCAAAAATAGATTAGCAATTATTCCATTTTCAGATGATAATATTCATTATACATGTGGTTATTATAATAAAAATTTATTATTTCAAATTGAAAAAAATATTAAAGATGGAAACCTAAGCCTAAAAAATCTCGTTAAAAATGAAAATATAATTTTGGTAAAATCAAATGAAGAAGATTTTTTTAATTTAAATTCATTTGAGGATTTAAATAAATTTAAAAGTATTTTAAATATTATCTAATTTTTTTATTCTCCTTTGATGTCTTCCTCCTGAAAATGATATATTAAGCCACTTTTCAATAACATCATAAATTTCATTTTCAGATACAAATCTAGCACCAATCGATATGATATTAGCATTATTATGCTCTCTAGATAAAATTGGAATAGTTTCTTCAAAACCATAATAAACAATTGCTCTTACACCTCTAATTCGATTAGCTGCAATTGCCTCACCTTGTCCCGACCCTCCCAAAATAATTCCGAAACTATTTTTGTCTTTTGAAACAGCTTTTGCACATGGAAAAATGTAATCCGGATAATCATCATCAGAATCAAAACTCTTAGCTCCATGATCAATAATTTCATGACCTTTTGAAATTAAATAATCTAAAATCTTAGATTTTAATTCAAAACCTGCATGATCAGTAGCAATATGTATTTTCATAAATTTATTTCCCCCCTATCATATAAAATTTTTTCATTGTTGAAACTGGATCAGGTGTTCCAAAAATACCTGTTCCTGAAACTAAAATATTAGCTCCTGCATCTATAATTTGCTTTGCATTTGAAAGCTTAACATCTCCATCAACAGAAATATCAGGTTTTGAATTCAGCTTATTTGTCATATCTTTTACATAATAAATTCTATCTAACATACCTGGAATAAATTTCTGTCCCCCAAAACCTGGCTCAACGGACATTATTAGGATTAAATCAACATACTCAATATAATCTTCGATTAATGAGATGTCACTACTAGGCTTTAAAGTTATACCACATTTTAAACCTTCGTTTTTAATTTGATTGATTAAATTAAAAGGATTTTTAGTTGCTTCTACATGAAAGGTAATTAAATTAGATCCAACTTTAATAAAATCAGAAATAAAATTTTCTGGCTTATTTATCATTAAATGAACGTCTAATAATAAATTTGTAGCTTTTCTAATTCCATTGATAACTACTGGCCCCATTGTAATATTTGGAACAAAATTTCCATCCATTACATCAATATGTATCATAGAAACTTCTCCTGAATTACATTGACTTAGGGGGATTGTTAAATTTGAAAAATCAGTAGCTAATAAAGAAGGTGAAAGTTTTATCAAAATTTATCCTTTTCTCATAAACTTAAAATGACCAAAAAATTGGAATCAAAAACGTTCCCAATAACCAAAAAACTATATTTAACGGAACTCCAACTTTTACAAAATCGAAAAATTTATATTGACCTGGTCCATAAACCATCAAATTTGTTTGATAGCCCATTGGTGTTGCAAAAGAAGTTGAAGCACCATAAGCAACAGCAAAAATAAATGGTTTTGCATCTACATTCATTTGAATTGACACTGAAAGAGCAATTGGTATTAAAATAATTGCAGCAGTATTATTTGACATTAGCGAGGTTATGACAATTGAAATGAAAAAAATTAACGACATTGCAGCATGAGGAGCTATTTGCGTGTTAAAATTACCCCCAAAATTTGATATCAAACTTGCAAGCATTTCAGCAGCACCTGATCTTTCCATTGCAATACCAACAGGAACAAAAGCTGCTATCATAATAATTACTGACCAATTTATAGACTGATATGCTTCTTCAGGTGAAATTGCTCCAACAACTAATAAAATTACAACACCAATCAAAGCGGCTTGAAGAATATCTATAATTCCTAAAGCAGCCAATAACATTGCTATGGGAATAACAGCAATAGCAAGCCACCAAAATTTCACTTTTTTTAAAGATACTTCGTGTTCTTGCAAAATTGCTAAATCTCTATTTTTTATCATTGTATTCATACTTGATTTAGGAACAAAAATTAAAAGTGTATCCGCAAAATGGAGCTTTATTCTTGCAATTTTTTCTCTAAGTGTTTTACCTTCTCTTCTTACAGCTAATACAAAAGCACCAAATTTTTTTCTAAAGTCAACATCAAAAAGTGATTTGCCAATTAAAGTAGAATTTTGTGTAACTAAACCCTCAACAATTGTACTAGCTCCACTCATTAATTCATTTTGATTCATTTTTTTATCAGTTAACATTAATAATTTTTCTTCGTCTCTAAATTTAATAAAATTATCAAGAGTACCTCTTGCCATAAGAATATCACCAGATTTTATTTTTTGATTTCTTAGATTAGTTTCAATATGCTCATCATTCCGTATGATTGATAAAACAGTAATATCATAATTTTTACTTACTCCCCTTTCTAAACAACTGGATCCAATTAGAGGGGATTCATTATCAACTTCGAATTCAGTTAAATATGCTGAAAGATGATATTTACCAGTTAAACTTGAAATTCCCGCTCTTGATGATAGCAACTTTGGAACAAAAAAAACATTGTACAGAGTTCCAAATAATAAAAAAACTAGACCCATACTTAAAAAATCAAACATTTTTAGAGGTTCAAAACCATAATCTTCAACTATTGAGCTAACAATTAAATTTGTAGAAGTTCCAATTAAAGTCAACATTCCTCCATAAATACCAGCAAAAGATAGTGGAATTAATAGTTTCGATGGTGACAATTCATACTTTTTACCCAAATGCAATGCAAATGGAATAAAAATTGCAACTGTAGCAGTATTATTAATAAAACCAGAAATTAAACTAGTTCCAATTAAGATTAAACCAATAGTAAACCAAACATTATTACTCAATTGAGTTAATCTATCAGCTAAAACTTCTATAATACCAGTTTTAACGATTGATGCACTCAAAACAAACATTAAAGCAACTGTTAATACAGCTTTATTACTAAATCCGGATATAGCTTCTTCAATAGTCAAATAATCAAATAAAATTAAAACACATAATAATAATAAAGCAGTAACATCGATTGGCAATAATTCTTTTAAAAAAAATATTAATGCTAAAAAAATTATAAAAATAAATAATATTGTTTCAAACAACATATTTTACATTACCAGTTTTTTTTTCTCAACTTCGTCAATTTGACCTTCTTTAACATATTTTTTTGCATAATCCTCAAAAACTCCTTCTTTTACAAATATATCAAATAAATCAGGGTCAAAATGGTAATCATTTCTCATAAAACTCATAATTTTCATCACCAGAGACAATTTTTTCCCTTCAGCATTGTACGGCCTGTCTGCTGCAGTTAATGCTTCATAAACATCAGCAATTACCATTATTTTTGCCTGAGTAGACATTTCAGAATGAGTTAAACCATTTGGATATCCAGTTCCATCCATTTTTTCATGATGTCCTCCTGCATATTCAGGAACATTTTTAAGATGCTTTGGGTATGGAAGTTTTGATAACATTTCTAAAGTGTGCAAAACATGGTCATTAATTATTTGTCTTTCTTCGGGTAGTAAAGTTCCTTTTGGAATATTTAGATTTTTCACTTCATGCTCACTTAAAAATGATTTCTTTTCACCCATTTCTTCATAAGAATAATTACTTATTTCAATTACTCTATCTTGAAGCTCCTTTGCCATAAACTCTCCACCATAGTTACAATTATTAATAAATTCTTGATCATTATTTATTTTTTTTATTTTTTCTTGATAGTCCAATTGAACCTTTTCTTTATCATCATAACTATTTGAAGAATTCAACTTTTCCAAATATTCAATCTTAGTATCTCTTCTTAAAACTTCAAACCTAGTATTAATTACTTCAATTCTATCAAATATTGTTTCTAATTTTGTAGCTTTATCAACTACATGAGTTGGAGTTACGACCTTTCCACAATCATGTAACCATGCAGCTATTTTAAGAGCATTTCTTTCTTCATCATTCATTTTAAATTCTTTGTAAGGACCATAATCAACTTTTTCTACTGCTTCTGCCAACATCATTGTTATTACAGGAACTCTTGAACAATGACCTCCTGTATATGGAGATTTTTTATCAATTGCTGTTGCGAGAAGTTTTATAAATGATTCAAAGAGATCCTCAAGTTGCTCAATTAATTGATTATTTGTAATTGCAACTGCAGCTTGAGAACAAAGTGATTCAACAAGTCTTTGATGTTGCTCAGAAAATGCAATAATGTCACCAGATATTGGATCTTTTGCATTTAAGAGTTGAATAACACCAATCGTTTCATCTAAATGATTAGTTAATGGCACTGTTAAAAAAGATTTTGATTTATAACCAGTTTTTTGATCAAACATTTTTGTTCCAGAAAAATCAAAACCTTTTGCTTTATAAGCATCAGGAATATTAATTGCTTCTCCTGTTAAGCCAGCATATGCCGCAATCATGGTTTTATTTGGCTTACCTTCATCATCATATAACTTAATTGGATAAAATGGAATGTCTTTACCACTAGTTCCACCCATGTGAAAATCTAAAGAATCAGTTCGAACAATTTCAAATTTTAATCGTTTATCATCAGTCATTATATATAATGTTCTTCCATCACAATTAGTAATTCTCTTAGCTTCTTCAAGAATCATCTCAAGTAATTTTGGCATCTCTTTTTCACTTGACAAAGCAAGGCCAATTTCATTTAAATGATCAATTTGATTTTCTAACATTAAAATATAATCTTTGGCATGTGTTGAAATATTTTTAAAGAATTTATCTTTATTCATTCCAACATAACTTTTTTTAACTTTGTTATTCTTGTCTAACATTACATTTAATCCTCATTCGATTTAATTTTAAAATTTACAAAACTTAATTAAGATCTGGCTACTTCATAATTACTATCATTTATACTAAATTTTAAATATGAATAAATTTATATTAATCTCATTACTTATTCTATTTATTTTGAGTTGCAATGAAAAAGTAAACCAAAATCAAGATGATTGTATTGATAAAAATAAAATAATGAATGATGCGACTTGTATTGAAATTTATGATCCAGTTTGTGGATGTAACAACATAACATATTCAAATGAATGTTATGCTACAATTAATGGAATTACAAGTTGGAAAGATGGAGTTTGTAATTAAAATTGCATTTAGATTCAAAAAAAATTATCAAATTAAATAAATTTTACAGGGCAAATTTAATTAACTCTATAGTAGGTATTAAACAAGCTTCACTTGTAGGTACTATATCCAAAAATAAAATAGCAAATGTTGCTATTTTTAGTTCTATCGTACATTTAGGGAGTAACCCTGCTTTGATAGGTTTATTTACTAGGCCAGTTACTATCCCACCAAAACAAACGCTCAATAATATTTTAGAAATGAAAAATTTTACAATTAATCATTTAAATAATACTATAAATATTAGAGGTCATTCTACTTCATACAAATTTGAAAATAACGAATCTGAATTTAAAGAGTGCTTATTAACTGAACAATATATCGAAAATTTTAATGCTCCTTTTGTTAAAGAATCAAATATTTCATTTGGGCTTTCATACATTAGACATGAAAAAATAAAAGAGAATGGTGTTATCTTTATAATTGGATCACTTAAACATATACTTATAAAAAAAAAATATATAACAAAGAATGGAGAAATAGATTTATCTGGTCTTGATTCCATCGGAGTATCAGGAAATAATACCTACTATAAGTTGAATAAAAGTCAAAGTTTAGAATATGTAAAAAAAGAAAAAAAAGAATACTTAAATAAGATTGTTAAAGAAGAAAAAGATAAATACAATAAAAGTTAGGTATTGGACTGAAAAAAAAATATAATTAAAATAGAGATATAATTAAGGAAAAATAATGAAAATTATCTCATTTATACTAATTTCAGCGTTAATTATGTCAGCAACCTTATTTTCTACTGAAAAAAAATCAAATAAAAAAAATCAAATTTCAAATACAAAATGTTTAATCAGTGGAGATAATATAGACGAAGATGAATTTGTTAATTACAAGGATGGAAAAATATATTTTTGTTGCGAAATGTGCAAAGCTGATTTTCTAGATGAAAAATCAAATAAGTTTTCATCAAAAGCAAATTATCAACTTGTTTCTTCAGGTCAATACATACAACAATCTTGTCCTATGACAGGAAAAGGTATTGATAAAACCAAAAATATTACTATTGGAGAATTGAATGTTGCTTTTTGTTGTAATGGATGTAAATCTAAGACAGAAGCAAAAAAAGATAAAGCAGGATTTATTTTTGCAAACACAGTTTTTGATAAAACTTTTTCTCCAATGAAATCAAAAGATAAAACTTATAAAAATAAATGAAGATGATTTGGTTCGTTGTATTTTTTTTTTTGGCAATTGGAATCTATTTTTCATTAAATCAATCTAAAAAAATGAAATTTGAAAAAGACCATATTTCTGGCTCTGAGGGTTTAGATATCTATAATAGTAAAACTCATCTTTTTTTAGATGTTAGAACTGAAGAAGAAAACTTAGACAATGCTATACCAAATTCATTATTAATTCCATTGCAAGAATTAAATGATAGACTAGAGGAATTAAATGACTTTAAAGATAAAAATATTATAGTCTATTGTGCAAGCGGAAGTCGTTCTGCAAATGCAACCACTTTTTTGAGAAGAATTGGATTTCAAGCTCAGAACCTTGAGGGTGGAATGTTTAGTTGGAATGGACCAACAACAAAATATTAATTTTTTCCAAAACTATACGAAAAAATTGTTGATTTACTAAAATCAAACTGAAGTTTTATATTCCCTTTTTTAATACTTTTGTTAAATACTAATGGCTCATCAGTAACATTCTTATTTATTATTTGAGAAACAGCTAAAACTGTATTGTCATCATCAAGAATAGTAACTTTTATATATCCTCCCTCATTTACATCCGCACTTATTCTTAACTCTTTATTATCGATTAAAATAGATTTTGTTTTTATTAGTGATTTTCTTTGATTGTTATCTTGAGAGAGACCTGCAAATCCATCTGGTCTTAAAGTTGCTAATGAGAGTGAACCGTTTCTCCAACCAAAATGTAAATAATCACTTCCTCCATAATATAATCTTATTTCATCTTTTAAAAATATTGGAACTGTACATGCATATATACATCCATAATCATGATCTAAAACTTTTTCTGAATTCGGAATCAAAGGTTTTCCAGGAGAAATACGATTCCATACTTTTGTATCAGGGCTCCAAGTTAATTCAGTGGTTGTTTTGTCAGTCTCACCATTATAAACAGCTAACAAACCAAGATAAACACCTGCATGATAAAAAACAGGCATAGCGTAAGTTTGATCCGTAATTCCATTCCCTTCAAAAACCACTTGTTCTTTTGTCCAATTTATAAAATCAGAACTTTCTATTCTAGCTACCTGTCGATACCATCTATCTGTATCTTTTCTCCAAGTTCTAGTTATTCCAACATATTTTTTTAATGTTGGTGCCCAAAATGCATTATTATGAGTATCACCTGCTACATCAACACCTTTAATTGGTATAGGACTTTCCCAATTAATTCCATCTTTAGAGAAACTAGTAAAAATTCCTTGATATAAAATTTTATACTTCTTATTTGGATCTTTTTCATATTTATCTTTAAAAATTCCAGCACCATGAGGACCTCTCCACACAATATTATTGTTTTTGTTTCCATTATATTCTACTAAACCTAAATTTGGTTTTTCCCAGTGGATACCATCTTTAGAATATGCATAACAAATTCCCATTTCTCTATTTGGGTGGTTATCGTCATATGGTTTTTGCCTTTCCTCTAAAGTCATTCCTTGAGCAGAGTAATCTACAATAAACGGACTATACCAACATTTATATAAACTATCATCCTCATCAAAAATTATGTTTCCATAAAGATTATCAAACCTTTTTTCCCAAGGCATATCCTCAACAAAAAGTGGGTTTTCTGGATGTTTTATCACATTACCTAAAACTAATTTTGTATTTATTGATTCCTCAATATTTCTATCATCAAGCATTAAAAAACGTATTTGATCGGGTATAATTTCTTTTGAAAAAAATTCATTTTTATTATTTTGGCATGAAAATAAAAATAATAATAAAAAATAAATCAATTTATTTTTCAT
>CENP01011045.1_pt1 | contig 17532 bp, 14 predicted proteins | sample 361281 | NCBI WGS metagenome assembly CENP01 (sample SAMEA2591122, study PRJEB7988) | marine metagenome | biome: marine biome (ENVO:00000447); feature: deep chlorophyll maximum layer (ENVO:xxxxxxxx); material: saline water (ENVO:00002010), including plankton (ENVO:xxxxxxxx) | depth 70 m | reverse complement strand
TACTTAATAAATTTTCCATAATTAAATTAATTATTGTTTATAAAAAATAAGTTAAATAAAATAATGCAGTTAAAAAAAATAATTTAAAAAAAAATCATATCTTTTTTTATCAAATATTTAATGAATTGTGACAAAAATTATCATATTCAGAATAGCTGTTTTTACAGTTTTTTTAGCATTAAGCTACTTATTATCAACAAATTACCAGGATATGATAGGATTTGCACTTGTTTTATCTGTTGGACTAATACACGGTGCAAATGACTTGTTAATAATTAAAAAAAATTCAAAATTTACATCTAATTATAGTCAATTTAGACCCTTTTTAACATATATAGGTGTTGTTTTTCTTGGATTTACCTTCTTTTATCTTTTCCCTTCATTTGCCTTAGTTACATTTATTATTGTATCTATTTATCATTTTGGTGAGCAACATTTGGAAGCGACACCAATAACTAGAAGTTTAAAAAACAATTACAGGTTTATATCTATTGTATCCCATGGAATTATACTATTTACAATAATTTTTATGAATAATATTAATACTGTAAATAATGTTTTTTTATCATTTAAAATTAACTTTTTGAATTCTAATACCTTGAATATAATTTTAATTACAGTTTCAATTGTATATATATCCACTTTAGTTATTAATAAATTTCTGACATCTTTTATTTTTAGTGAGATTTTGTTTTTTGTTCTTTTTTATTTTCTATCATTAAGTTCAACATTAATTTTATGCTTCTCAGTTTATTTTATCTTTTTTCATAGTATACTGTCAATAAAGGACCAGGTGAAGTATATTTATGGAAGTAATGACTCAAATAGTTTAAAGAGATATTTATTAAATTCTATGCCTTATTTTATTCTGGCTATTATCTTTTTAATTTTGTTCTATAACTATACTGAAATTGATAATAGTGATCTTCTTCCTATTATTTTTACCTTTCTGGCAGCAATTACTTTTCCTCATGTTATAGTAATTGAAAAAATGTATAGGAGCATGAAATAAATAGTCTTTGCAATATGTATATTTGAAAAAAAATTTCTATGAAAATAATTGATGGTAAGAAGATTTCTAATGATGTTCTAGATGAAATTAAAAATCATGTAGAGGATAGAGTAAATAATAGAAAAAAAGTTCCACACTTAGCTGCAATTCTTGTTGGGGACGATGGCCCAAGTCAAACATATGTTAATAGTAAGATTAGGGCATGTGAAAGAGTTGGATTTAACTCATCTTTATTCAAATTCAATGATAATATTAACGAGGATGAGTTGTTAAATGAAATTACTAAGATCAATGAAAATAAAGAAATTGATGGATTTATTGTTCAGCTTCCTTTGCCTTCAAATATTGACCAAGAGAAGATATTAACCCAAGTATCTCCGGAGAAGGATGTAGATGGATTCCATCCTTTTAATTATGGTAAAATGACTTTAGGAATTGATACTTTTATACCTGCAACTCCATCTGGAATTGTTGAATTAATAAAAAGATATAAGATTGACCTATCAGGCAAACGATGTCTTGTAATTGGTAGGAGTCAAATAGTTGGTCGTCCGATTAGCATTCTTCTTAGTCAGAACCAATCTTTTGCAAATGCAACTGTAACTGTTGCCCATAGTAGATCTAAAGAATTGGAGACACTGTGTATAAATTCAGATCTAATCGTATCTGCAATTGGTATTCCAAAGTTTTTAAAATCTAGAATGGTTAGTGATAACTCAATCATAATTGACGTTGGAATTTCAAGAGTTGATGATGAGACTTCTTCGAAAGGTTATAAGATTGTGGGTGATGTTGACTTTGAAGATTTCAGTCAAAGAGATGTAATGATAACACCGGTACCCGGAGGAGTTGGTCCTATGACAATTTCAATGTTACTAAAAAATACACTAAAAGCTTGCGAGCTTAAAGACTGATTACTCAATCTTATCCATTAGACTATAAATTTTTAATATTAGAAGTCCAAAAATTACACTAGATACAATTAGAAGAAGATTTGTTAATCCTGTTGAGGAAAATGAAAGTCTTATTAAAATAGTACAAATAATAAAACCGGTATTTCTCATTATCTGACTATACCTCTCTGTATAAAGGAAAGATAATAGAAGGATAAAAACATCTGCAATAATAAGTATTGAGAAAAAAGTTGTGTAAAAAACTTCATTTACATAATAGAAAGAGCTAGCAAAATTTGAGCTCATTCCAATAGAATACCAATTATATATTCCTAAAACGAATAATACAAGCATAACAGGAATAAGAACTATGCTTATTATCTTCTTTGAATCAATAAATCTTACTATACTTTTACTGCTTTTTTTAGTTTCAATTCTAGATTTAACTAGATTAAATAAATAAATTAAAAAAAACAGAATCAAAATACATAAAAGATCATACGTAATTTGAAGATTATCAGGATTTCCTAGCCAGCTTTCTGTGTTAAGATTAAGCTTTGGAATATCATAAAAAATTCTTCTTATGATAATTAGTGAAATAATTTCAAACTGTTTTAAAATAGAGGTTGTAAATGATCTTGGTAAATAAAAAATTAATAAGAATATTTCATAATAAAGAATTATTGAGAAAGGAGTATATATTGCTGAAATAGGATTAGTTAATAATAAGCTTTCATTACCTATGCTAATAATTGAATTATTATTGAGTAAAACTAATGAAAGATGGAAAATAAATCCAATAGTAGCAGTCCATATTGTAAATCCTTCTATCTTTTTTCTGTTCTCCTCAGAGAAAATATAATCAAATATTTTAGAACCAAGTTTAAGCATATTTAAAGTTTAGTTGAGAATAGCATTTCTATATCTTTAAATGATTTAAATTCAAGTGCATTACCAGAATTATCATAAAAAAACATTGTCTTTTGTTCACCGGGAAGACCTTCAAATCTTACATAAGGTTCGATAACAAAATCAATATTATTATCTGATAATGATTTAGAAAAATTATCAAAATCATCCCAAGGTATAACAACGCCAAAGTGTGGTATTGGTACCGATTTCCCATCCACTTCATTATGGTGTTTTTTTCCTTCATGATTTGGATCGACATGAATGACTAATTGATGACCAAAAAAGTCATAGTCAGCCCATTCTTCAGACTCTCTGCCTGGTTTACAACCAAGAATATTTTTATAAAAATTTTTGGATTCAGAAAGATTCTTTACTGGAATTGCTAAATGAAAGGGTGATAGTTTTGACATAACTGTTTCAATATAATAAATATTTCTTTCTAATTTTTTTAAACTTTTCAAGACCTTCTTTCCATGAATCTCTTATTTCAGACTCACTCATGCCTTCAATGATTTGTTTTTTCAGATTTGAAGTTCCTGATAATCTATCAAAGTCACTCCTAAAAAAATTATTTTTATCATTTATTTGTGCAAATGAATTTATGAGCCATTTAAGTTCAATCATGTTTGAAGTTTTATACTTTCTAAGATCTTCACCATAAGACAGAACTCCTTTTAATTTTGGATATTGGCTTCCAAAATTAGGTTGAGGTGTAAAGCTAAAGTCACATTTGAAATCAGGGTGTCCGTATATTTGAAACTGAATTGCAGTTCCTCTTCCAACACTTACCTCTGTCTTTTCTAGAAAAGCCAAACTTGGATACAAATAAATTGATTGAATATTTGGTAGGTTAGGTGAGGGTCTAATTGGAGGTTCATATTTTAAACTATGACTATAGTTTTTAAGTTTGATAACCTCAAGATCAACCTTTAAATTATTTTTAAGCCAACCTTCTCCATTTATCATTAAACCATATTCTCCTATTGTCATTCCATATACTATAGGGACAGGATGAAGCCCAATAAAGCTTGAGTTCTTTAAATCTAAAACAGGACCATCTATATAAAATGAGTTAGGATTAGCTCTGTCCATAATTATAAACTTCTTATTTTTTCTGGCAGCTGACTGCATTGCATAGTGAAGTGTAGACAAATATGTATAGAATCTTACACCTACATCTTGGATATCAAAAATTATAATATCAATATCTTCAATATCTTCGTCTTTCAATCTTCTATTTCCACCATAAAGAGAAATTATCTCAATGTTATTATAGAATGCGTTTTCAAATTTTTCTCCGTCATCTTTATCTCCTAAGAAACCATGTTCTGGACTAAAGATTTTATTAATTGATATACCTCTAGCAATTAAAGTATCTATTATATGAGTACTACCTTTTGAGGTATTTATTACGCTAGTGTTATTGGCGATTATAGCAATTTTTTTATTATTTAGTTTATTAAAATAGTAGTCAACTCTTTCAGCACCTTGAATTATTTCTTGTGAAAAAACAGAATTGCTAAACTGAAAAAATAGAATAAATAAAAGTGTATTTTTGAACAAAAGATCTAATTTGAATCTATCTCTTTTCATTTACAGAAAATTAAAAACTAATAATGATAAAAGTAATATTTCATCTCGTATTATAAAAATTGCAATTTTTTCTGTTTTTGTTGGAATATTTGTATCACTAAGTGCAGTCTCAATTGGAAAAGGTCTCCAAATCTCAATTAAAGAAACATTATTTAATATCAGTTCTGATATATCAATATCTAGTTATGAAAATAATAATAGAGGAATAGCATCAGAAATAATTCAAGAATCAGAAGATATAATAGATGAAATAGAAATATTATATCCTGATATTAGAATAAATTCTATTCTTGAAAAGCCATCAATAGTAACAATTGATAATTCTATAGAAACAATTATATTCAGAGGTATTAAAAACGAATTAAATTTTAAAAAATTTGATCAATTTATTTTAGAAAAATTAAATGATAATCCAAATAGTTTAAATGATATCATAATATCTAAATCATTGCTTCAAAAGCTTAATATTAGTATTGGAGATAACATTACACTTTATTTTCAAACTTTTGATAATCAAAAAATACCGAATATTAGATATTATAGAGTTTATGGTGTTTATGAAACTGATTTTCCTGATTTTGATTCGAGCTATATAATTGGAAGCATAGAATCTCTTCAAAATTTATACGAATTAAATTCTAATGATGTAGGAGCAATTGAACTAATAATTGTAGATAAAGAAAGTGTTATGGATATTAAAAATAAGTTATCTGCCCAGGATTTGTTAACAAATAATAATCTATCTATAGTTACTGTTCAAGATAAGTACAATAATATATTTAATTGGATATCAATATTTGATTTTAATATTTTCATAGTTATAACACTTATGATAATTGTGGCAATTATAAGCATTATCATCTCTATGCTTACACTAATCTTTGAGAGAATAAAAATGATTGGTATTATGAGCTCTATGGGTGCTGATAATAAATTATTAGGAAAAGTCTTTGTTTATCAGGGTATTAACATTCTTTTTAAAGGAATTATTCCTGGTAATATTCTATTTATAATTGTTTCGTTTGTACAGAATAATTATAATATATTAAAACTAAATCCTAATGATTACTATGTAGAATCAATACCTTTTATTGTAGATCCTTTATATATAATTTCTCTTAACTTAATCTTTGCTGCTATTGGAATAATCATTCTATTTGTAACTTTTTCATCAATTACTAGATTTGTTCCAACAATCAATATAAACTCCTAAAATGAAAAAATTAATTCTCTTATTTGCTTTAATAGTTTCAAGTTGTTCTTCATTTAAATCAGGATTAACAATTCAAGCAAATGAAACATTTATTCTAGGCGAAAGCAATTCAAAAAATTATTCAGCTGAATTATTAAATATATCAAATTATGAAGTAAAAATAAGAGGTGAGAAAAAACAAAATGGGGAATATACTCAAGTATTTACGTTACCTCCTAAAGTTAAAGTAAATGTATATGTTTCTTCTGATGAAATAATTAAGTTTATTAATGAGAACAACCAAGCAGTAAAAGTAAATGTAAAACTAAACAAAGAGGTACCTGGAATGAGGTATATAAAAAACTAAAATGAAGTATTACAAAAATATTCTTGAAACAATTGGGAATACACCCTTAATCAAGCTAAATAAAATTTCTAAATCTATTGACTCAAATGTATTTGTCAAAGTCGAAAGCTTTAATCCTGGTAATTCAGTCAAAGATAGAATGGCTGTTAAAATGATTGAGGATGCAGAAAAAGATGGAAGATTAAAGCCAGGAGGAACAATAGTTGAAGGTACTTCTGGTAATACTGGTATGGGGTTAGCACTTGCAGCTATAGTTAAAGGTTATAAATTAATATGTGTATCAAATGATAAACAATCTAAAGAAAAGTTTGATGTCCTTAGAGCTATGGGTGCTGAAGTAGTTGTTTGCCCAACAAATGTTGAGGCTGATGATCCAAGGTCTTATTATTCAGTATCCAAAAGAATTTCAGAAGAGACGAAGAACTCATGGTATGTAAATCAGTATGACAATCCATCAAATACTAAAGCTCATTACGAATCAACTGGTCCAGAAATATGGAAACAGACTAATGGAAAGATTGATCACTTTGTTGTAGGTGTAGGAACAGGTGGGACAATTTCTGGTGTTGGAAAATATTTAAAAGAAATGAAACCTAGTGTTAAAATATGGGGTATTGATACTTATGGATCTGTATTTAAGAAATATCATGAAACAGGAATTTTTGATGAGAAAGAAATTTACCCATATTCTACAGAGGGTATTGGAGAAGATATTTTACCTAAAAATGTTGATTTTGAGGTAATAGATCATTTTGAAAAAGTAACTGATAAAGATGCTGCTTTATATACAAGAAAGTTAGCTAAAGAAGAAGGTATTTTTGCAGGTAATTCTTGTGGTGCAGCTATAGCTGGAATGATTCAACTAAGTTCTAATTTTAAAAAAGGACAAGTCGTTGTCGTGCTCCTTCATGATTCTGGTAGCAGATATATAGGAAAGATTTACAATGATGAATGGATGAAAGACAAAGGATTTATTTAATTGTTATCTGAATGTAGATCCTGGGAAAACAACCAAGCTTTCATATCCCTCTGAATTTATAGATGATACTCCAAATATAAAATTATCAATCACAATCCCCTCAAGAATATAATTATCAACAAGTCCAATAGTTTTACTATACTCCCATGTTGAGGAGGTTGTCTCTCTCCAATAAATTTTATAACCAATTATAGATGAATCATCTGGCTGCTCCCATCTAAATCTTACACTTGGCTCAACTATGCCACCTATTTTTAAATTTTTTGGGGGTTTTGGTGACGAAGCTATACTTGCCAACGAAATTGCGTTTACAGAAGTTAATTTTGCTGCATAATCAAAATTTACTCCTAATAAAACATCCCCATAATCTATTCCATTTTCATTTCTTATATCATTATGCTGTCTTATGTAATTTTCATGAGCTTCCATAATTCTAATACCTGCAAATCCTTCATCATTAAAAGGTCTATGATGTCCACCTCTTCCAAATCTATCTAATCTATATATCATAATTGGATTAAGTTCTGGCATATATTTTTTTACTGTCTTATAAACATATCTTGCAAGCTGCCTTGAAAGGCCATCATTCTCACCACCTTGTGTTCTCATATTTAATCCATTTGCATACTTAGGATTAAAAGAAAATGGTTCAGAAAAAATTCTAAAGCTTCTATTATCAATAACACCGTCAACTCCTTCAATATTACCAATCATATCATTATTAAGTACGCCTATAATCTCCCAACCTTTCTTTTTAGCATATGAAGCTAAACTTTTGCCTCCAAGAAGTCCTTGTTCTTCACCGCTAAGTCCAACATAAATAATGCTATTATCAAATTTATATTTTGATAATACTCTTGCTGCTTCTACAGTACCTGCCATTCCACTAGCATTATCATTAGCTCCAGGTGAGTCATCAATATAGTTTGTTGGATCAGATATCCTTGAGTCTATATCACCACTCATAATTATATATCTATTTGGATTTTTTACCCCTCTTTGAATAGCAACTACATTGTATACCCATGTTGGAAATATGACTCTTTCACTATCCTCATTAGTTACATAACTTTTTTCATAAAAAACTTCTAAGCATTGATTACATTCATTAGAAATTTTTTCAAATTCTTTTTTAATCCATCTTCTTGCAGCCCCTATTCCTCTTGTCTTTGAAATAGTATCGCTTAGTGTATGTCTAGTTCCAAATGAAACTAAATTTGTTATATTACTTTCTATTCTTTCTGCTGATACATCCTCAATTATTTTATACATCTTTGAATCTTGAGGGTATATAAATGTTATAGATAAAAAAAGAATTAAAGATGGTATTATTCTCACTAAAAGCAATATTTATTTTCAGCAATAATTTTATCTGCAACGTGAATTTTTAGCTCAAATATATTTGGATTTTTTGTATAGCTAAGTTTCTTTGAAATAGAAGAGTAAATATTTTCTTGATTATCATCATCTATAACGCTATTTATAATATCTCTGGACTTTTTTTCAATGATTTTAGCAGCTTCGTAAATATATAATTTTGACATACTTATTTGATATTCTTGATCAATGGTAGATGTTCTTTTAATATTCTTTACTGTTCTTTTTAAAGTTGACTCAGAGATGTAAGTCTCAATAGCTAAATCAGAAAGACTTAGAAGTACCTGCTGATTCTTATCAATCTCAGGACCAAATTTTTCAAAAGATTTTCCTAATAATAGTAAGAAAACCTTTTTCATATTTTCAACTAATGTTATTTCATCATTTAGTTCATCTGAAGTTTCTAGAGTTTCTTCAGATTTATTTTCAATTATATCTTGATAGGCAGACATAATATCAAGTTCTCCTTTCATAGCTTTCTTTAGAATCATTCCTATGCTTAGCATTCTGTTTATTTCATTTGTTCCTTCATAAATTCTTCCAATTCTTGCATCTCTCCAGGCACTTTCAATTGGAGCTTCCGCTGAGAAGCCCATTCCTCCAAATATTTGAACCCCTTCATCAGCACATATCTGCATATCCTCAGAAATTGCAACTTTAAGTATAGAACATTCAACAGCGAATTCTTCTACACCTTTAAGTTCAGACTCTTGTTTAGTTAAACCACTAGCTTCATATTCATCTATCTTAGATTGTACATCACTAGCTGCACGATAACATGCTGATTCTCCAGCATAACAAGATGTTGCCATTGATGCAAGCTTCTCTTTTATAGCTCCAAAGCTAGAGATAGGTTGTTTAAACTGTACCCTATTATTTGCGTATTCAGTAGAAATACTTATTGATCTTCTTTGTCCATCTAAATTACCTGCACCCAATTTAATTCTACCAACATTAAGAGCATTCATGGCAATTTTAAATCCACCATTTCTCTCACCTAGTAAATTTTCTACAGGAACAATTGTATCTGTAAAGAATACTTGTCTAGTTGATGATGAGTGAATACCAAGTTTCTTTTCTTCTTCACCAAGTTTAATTCCATTATTAGCATCATTAGGAACTATAAAAGCAGTAATATTTTTATCATCTTCAATTCTTGCAAAAACTATAAACAAATTTGCAAATCCAGCATTAGATATCCACATTTTTTGACCATTGATCTTATAATGTTTACCATCATCACTAAGTTCTGCTTTTGTTTTACCAGAATTTGCGTCAGAACCTGCTGTAGGCTCAGTTAAACAATATGAACCAAACCATTCTCCAGATGTCAACTTTGGTAAATATTTTTGCTTTTGATCTTCGTTACCAAATAAGTAGATTGGAAGAATTGCTATGCCTGTATGAGCGCCATAAGCAGTTGCTACAGATCCAGATACTCCAGACACGTAGTCAACAGCAAGCATAGTTGAGACAAAGTCCATTCCCATACCGCCATACTTTTCTTCAAGAGAAACACCGAGTAAACCGAGTTCTCCAATCTTCTTCATTGCTTGAACAGTTAAATCATAATTTTTCTCTTCATATTTCATTTTATCCGGCCATATTTCTCTGTCCATAAAATCAATTATGGTTTCTTTCATCATTAATTGTTCTTCTGAAAAGTCTTCAGGAGTAAAAATCTCATCGGATAATGATTCCTTTAAAATAAATTCTCCCCCTTTAAGCTTGGTTTTATGTTTTGTGGGCATATTTTTTTTTTCTAAAATTCGTTTTTTTAATTTTTTGACACATTAAAATAACTAAATATTTACAATATTCATTGCATTAAATTAATTATAAAATACTGTTGATTAGTGATTTATAAATAAAAAAAAACTATTTCTAAATAAAATAAAATAATTTTTAAATATTTAAGAGCCACTGATAACTATTATCAAATACTTTAATCCATGGAGAAAACTTATCATTTCTATCTTCAGGATAATAAGCCCAGTTATGAGGATAAATTGACCTTTCGAGATGCGGCATCATTACAAGATGTCTTCCATCATCTGAAACTAGCATTGCTGTATTGAAATCAGAACCATTAGGATTTCCTGGATATGAATCGTAAATAAATTTTCCAGCTATGGAATATTTATCCTCTGAGTATGGAAGATTAAATTTTCCTTCACCATGTGCAGACCATACACCTAGTTTACTGCCCTCCATTCCTCTTAACATAATTGAAGAAGATTCTTTAATTTCAACAGATGAAAATATGCACTCAAATTTTCCTGAGTCATTATGTAACATTTTTGGTTTATCAGAGTGGTCTTTATTAATTAATCCAAGTTCGATAAATAATTGACAACCATTGCATACTCCAAGGGATAGTGTGTCATCTCTATCAAAGAAATTTTCTAGAGCTTTTTTAGCAATGGGATTAAAAATAAATGAACCAGCCCATCCCTTAGCTGATCCTAGAACATCTGAATTAGAAAACCCTCCAACTGCAACCAAAAGTTGAACATCTTCTAGATTCTCTCTACCAGATATTATATCTGTCATATGTATGTCTTTCACATTGAAACCTACAGAACTCATCATAAATGCCATTTCTCTCTCAGAATTACTACCTTTCTCTCTTAATACAGCAGCATTAATTTTATTTCTGTTACTTGAGAGTAATGAGCCATCAAAATTTTTAGGAAACGAGAACTTAAGAGGCTGTTTTTTATAATTATTAAACCTTTCAATGGATTTGTTTTTTAGTGTCTGTTTTTTGTCAAAGTCCTTAGAAGTAGAATACCATATGTCCCTATATTTGTCTATATCAAAAGAGAATTCATCCTCATGGTTTAATATATTTAATTTACCATTTAGGTTTACATTACCAATTTTAAAACAATTTACACCTATACCAAAGAAAACTTTAGTTAAGTCAAATTCTGATTGAATTAAAACTCCTGGATTTTCAGAAAAAAGTAATCTAATTGAATCTTTACAATCTACTTCATTAAGATTGATATTCATACCAACATTATCACTGGTAAAACACATCTCAAGTAATGAGGTAATTAATCCACCAGATGATATATCATGTCCTGATAGAATTTTATCATCAATTATTAAATCTTGTATTAAATTAAATGAACTTTTAAATTTCTTAGAATCTCTAATAGTAGGGGATTCAGATCCAATTCTATTAAGTGTTTGACCAAAAGATGATCCTCCTAATTTATAGTCATCTGAAGAAAGATTTATATAAAAAATATCACCTTTATGTTTACTAAGAACTGGTTTAATAACTTTTCTAATATCAATGCAATGAGCAGATGCAGATATAATTACGGTACCAGGAGATTTTACTTTTTGCCCATCATATTTTTGAACCATTGATAGTGAATCTTTTCCAGTTGGAATATTTATCCCTAATGATATTGCAAAATTTGAACATGCTTCTACAGCATCATATAATCTTGAATCCTCACCCTCATTTCCGCATGGCCACATCCAGTTTGCAGATAGAGAAACTGAATTTATTCTATCTTTAAGAGGAGCCCATACAATATTTGTTAAAGATTCAGCAATAGAATTTATACTTCCAATTTTTGCATCTATTAAACCGGAAACTGGAGAATGTCCGATTGATGATGCAATTCCATGATAACCAGTATAGTCTAACGCAACAACTCCACAATTAGCAAGAGGAAGTTGAATCTCTCCAACTGTTTGTTGTTGAGCAATTCTTCCAGTTACACATCTATCAACTTTATTTGTAAGCCAATCTTTACATGCAACAGCCTCTATTCTTAAAACATCTTCCAGGTACTCATTAAATAGTTTTAACTCATATTCAATTTCCATGTAATTTGATTCTATTGATGAATCACTCATAATTTTTTTTGGTGCATCACCAAAAAGACTATCTAAATCAAGATCAATAGTCTCAATATGATTTGATCTATCTTTTACTCTAAATTTTTTATCAGCTGTAATTTTTCCAACCTTAAATATTGGAGCTCTTTCTCTATCAGCAATTTTTTTTACAAATTCATAATCTTTCTCTTTAATTATTATACCTATCCTCTCTTGAGATTCATTACCAATTATTTCTTTGTATGATAGAGAGGGGTCTCCAACAGGAAGTGAATCTAAATATATTTCACCTCCAATATCCTCAACTAACTCTGAAAAACAATTAAGATGTCCACCTGCTCCATGATCATGTATAGATATTATAGGATTTTCATCCATCTCAAACAAAGATCTAATTGTATTTGTAACTCTTTTCTGCATTTCTGGGTTAGATCTTTGAACAGCATTTAATTCTATTGCATCATTATAGCTACCAGTATCTGTAGATGAAACAGAGGCGCCACCCATACCTATTCTGTAATTATCACCTCCAAGAAGTACTATGATATCCCCTTTTTTAGGAGTTTTTTTCATTGCCTGACTCAATTCCCCAAACCCAACACCACCTGCTAACATTATGACTTTGTCAAAAGATTGTAAATTATTGTTTTCGTTATGCTCAAATGTAAATAAAGAACCAACTATAAGCGGTTGTCCAAAACAATTACCAAAGTCAGAAGCACCATTAGATGCTTTTACTAAAATATCTAATGGTGTTTGATACTTCCAAATTCTTTCTGAAATATTTTTTTCCCATGGTTTATTATTATCTAACCTCGAATATGGAGTCATGTATACAGCTGATCCAATTAGTGGTATGGAACCAGTTCCACCAGAAGCACGATCTCTAATTTCTCCACCTGAACCTGTAGCTGCTCCGTTGTATGGTTCAACTGTTGTTGGAAAGTTATGTGTTTCTGCTTTTAGTGAGATTATACTATCTATCTCTTTATTAATATAGAAACTACTTTTATCAGGGAATTGAGGTTGAAATTGAACAATATTAGGGCCTTCAATAAATGCTACATTATCAGAATATGCTGAGACAATCCCAATTTTATTTGCCTCAGAAGTGTTTTTAATTAAACCAAATAGGCTCTCTTTTTTTTCTTTTCCGTCAATTATAAATTTTCCATTAAATATTTTGTGCCTACAATGTTCAGAGTTTACCTGTGAAAATCCATAAACCTCAGAGTCAGTTAATGCTCTTCCTATTTTTTTTGATAACTTTTCTAGATATGAAATTTCAAACTCGTCAAGTGCTAATCCTTGTTCATCATTGTAATCTTTTATATTATCAATAATTAATTTTTTTTCAGGATTAAGAATGTTTACAAAAACTTTTTGATTCAATTCATCATATTTCTGGTGAATCATTCTGTCGAAGTATCTATTAATTATTACATTATTGAACTCTTCAATACGTATCAAAGATTCAACTCCCATATTTTTTGAAATCTCAACTGCATTTGTACTCCATGGAGAAACCATTGAAGACTTCGGTCCAATAAACTTTTCCTCAATTGTATCTTTATTAATTATTGGCGAATTAAGTGCCCAGGATATTTTTTCTAAATTGTCAGCTGATAATTTTACAGAGGTTTCTACAGCGAATACTTTTGATTTTGAATCACCAAAAAATAATATCATTTCAGAATATTAAGATGTAAATTTAATTGATTTAAAATTACATTTGAAGTTCATTCATATTTTTATATGAAGAATTTGAGTTAATAAGTTCATCATGTGTTCCTTCTGCTAATATTCTGCCTTTATCAATTAAAATTATTTTATCACATTTTTTAATTGTTGAAAACTTATGAGCAATTATTAATGAAGTTTTGTCTACCATTAACTTATCAATTGCATCTTGAATTTTCTTTTCTGATTCACTATCTAAAGATGATGTAGCTTCATCTAAAATCAAAATTGATGGACTCTTGAGCATTGCCCTGGCAATTGTTAGCCTTTGCTTCTGTCCGCCTGAAAGCTTACCTCCATAATCACCTATATTAGTGTCATATTTTTCGCTTTGTTCAAGTATAAATTCGTGAGCATTAGCTTCTTTTGCAGCATTTATAATATCTCCATCTACAGAGTCTAAATCTCCAATTCTTATATTGTTCATAATTGTATCATTGAAAAGGATTGATTCTTGAGTAACAATAGATATTTTTTTATATAAAGACTCACGAGTGATAGAGGATATTTCCATCCCATCAATGCTTATTGATCCAGAGTCAGAATTATAAAATCCATTTAATAAGTTTGCAATAGTCGTCTTTCCACTTCCAGAGGAACCAACCAAAGCAACACTCTGACCTTTCTTGATTGTGAAAGAAATCTTATCCAATATTTTTGATTGTCCGTATGAGAAATCAACATTTTTAAATTCTATTTTATCTTTAAATGTTTCAAGTAATTGATCTCTATTTGAATCATTGTCAGGTTTAAATTCAATTATTTCAAACACCCTTTCAGCTGCAGCATTTCCCTTTTTTATACTGTAAAAAGATTTGCTCAAATTTTTAGCTGGAGTTAAAATATTATAAGCAAGACCCATAAACACAATAAATGTTGTTCCAGAAATTGTTTCATCAATTAATACCATTTTACCTCCAAACCAAAGAAGAACTCCAATAACTAGAATACCCATGAATTCACTAAATGGACCTGCTAAGTTTTTTCTGTTTATTACCTTATTAGAAAATTTGTATAGCTTTTCATTAATACTATTAAATTTTTGATTAAAAAATGATTCTGAAAGAAAAGACTTAATAACTTTTTGACCACTTATAGTCTCATCAATCATAGAAAGAAAATTACTTTGTTGTTGTTGGACCTCTTTGGAATCCTTTCTAAGTTTTTTACCAATTATTGAAATTATAAATCCTGAGATTGGAATAAACAGGATTACAAATAAAGTCAACTCAGGACTAATTGTAAACATTACAATCAAAGTGAACAAAATTGTTAGAGGTTCTCTAACCATTAGCTCTAAAATAGAAAGATATGAAGTCTGAATTTCTAGTATATCTGCAGTAATCCTGGACATCAAATCGCCCTTTTTCTTGTTTAAGAAATAGGAAATAGGCATGGAAATTACTCTGGAGTATAGTTTACCCCGTAGGTTTTTAAGTAAACCATTTTTTACAAAAGTTATATTATAGAGCGCCAAGTAATTGAATAAATTTTTCATTAAAAAAAAGAAAATTACAATCCCAACAACTAAAATTAGTGTTGATGATATATCAGTCTCTAATTGTCTTGATATATAATAGTTAAAATAATCTTCTAAGTATTCTCTAATGTTACTGATTCCAGAATACTCTGGCTCTATGTAAACGTCCCTAGTTTGTTTAAAAAGTACATCAAGCATTGGAATAAACGATACAAAAGCTAAAGCGCTAAAAATTGCATAGAGAATATTAAATACAATGTTTAATACTCCATAATAAGTATAATCTAGACCATATTTTAGAACTCTAGTAAAGTAATTCATTTAAAAAGTTTTCTCTTTAATTGAGTATTTATTTTTACTAATATTAAATTTAATTATTATCTCAGCTAAAAATCCCGCTATAAAAAATTGGGCACCTAATATTACTGTGATTAAAGCAATATAGAACTCAGGTCTTGATGTTATTAGTCTTGAGGAAGTATCTATGAAAAGTTTATTATACCCAAGGTAAATTGTAAATAAAATACCAACTAAAAACATTATAGTGCCTAAAGTCCCAAAAAAATGCATTGGTCTTCTACCAAATTTTTCAGTAAACCATAAAGTAATTATATCAAGAAACCCTCTTATAAACCTCTCATTGCCAAATTTGGTTTTACCATATTTTCTAGCTTGGTGTTTTACAACATGTTCACCTATTCTATTAAATCCTTGATTCTTTGCAAGTATAGGAATGAACCTATGCATATCTGCATATAAACTTATTGACTTAGCAACTTCCTTCTTATATACTTTTATACCACAATTAAAGTCATTTAGATTAATTCCTGAAAAAACTCTGGCAACTAGATTAAAAAAATAAGAAGGGATTCTTTTAGTAATAAAGGAATCATGTCTTTTCTTTTTCCAACCAGAGATCAAATCAAGATCATTATCTATAAGCTTCTTTATCATTAATGGAATTTCTTCAGGCGAGTCTTGAAGATCTGCATCCAAGGTAGCGATATACTTTCCTTTTGCTTCTGAAAAACCAACACTCAAAGCTTGAGATTTTCCATAGTTTTTGATGAAAGAAATTCCTTTTCGATTTGAATTATTTTGACTTATACTCTTAATTGCATCCCATGATGAGTCATTGCTCCCATCATCAATGTAAATAACCTCATAATCTAAATCTTTATATTTAAAAGATAATGATATCCAATCATCAAGTTCCTTTAGTGACTCAGATTCATTAAAAAGAGGTATGATGATTGAAACATCCATAAATTTAATTAAGCAGGTTTATTTTTCTTAAGTGCTAATCCGGTTATTAATGAAATTATACTACCAAAAAATAAAGCTGATCCAAGACCAAATACAGCAATCATTGAAGGAGAAGTGAAAAATTCAATACTACCCTCAATTGCTTCTATCATTTCATCTGTAAGCTCAGGGTTCTGTTGAATTGCCTGATCAATTGAATACTCCATTACTTTAGTCATAGTTTCTGGATCAAGGACTGTCATCTGAAAAATTCCGTATATAAGACCAACAATTGACCCCACCATACAAATACCAAGTCCTATTTTAAATCCTTCTCCTAAGCTTATGAAGCCTTCATTTGCTTTTTTGAAAGCTAATTGTCCAAATACAATAGCTCCAACAGTTAGAATAAAGCCTACAATATTCTGAAGAGAACCTTGTTCGATGTGCATGTCCATTAAGAATAACATCAGTGCAAATGCAACTGTAACTCCCCCTAGAAGAAGTCCATAATTAATTATTACTGATTTTAATGTCCCATTAGTTTGTATCATTTTGTTTGTGTTAAATGTGAAAAGCAAAATTAAGCAATTATAATGATAGGATATATGAAAAAAATTTTAAATTTGCACTCACTTTTGAGCTATGAAAAGTAATACACATCCTGAAAACTATAGGTTAGTCGCATTTAAAGATATGTCTAATAATGATGTATTTATTACTAAATCAACAGTAGAGACAAAAGAAACTACTAATATTGATGGTGTAGAGTATCCACTATTTAAATTAGAGATTTCAAGAACATCTCATCCTTATTATACAGGTAAATCAAAACTTGTAGATACTGCTGGTAGAGTTGATAAGTTTAGAAGTAAATA
>CENP01160607.1_pt1 | contig 17584 bp, 18 predicted proteins | sample 361281 | NCBI WGS metagenome assembly CENP01 (sample SAMEA2591122, study PRJEB7988) | marine metagenome | biome: marine biome (ENVO:00000447); feature: deep chlorophyll maximum layer (ENVO:xxxxxxxx); material: saline water (ENVO:00002010), including plankton (ENVO:xxxxxxxx) | depth 70 m | reverse complement strand
CCGAGGGATAATATAGCATTATCATGGTTGGCTAGAAAAAAAAAATTAAGTATGGACTGGTTTGAAGCAACAATGTTGCAAAGAGAGCTTCAAACAAAATGGCTAGCAAAATTAATAAAATCAAATATGAAATCTAAAGATAAAATTTATATTTTAGGTAAAACATTTAAACCAGAAACAAATATTGAAACAGGTAGTCCAGCCATTTTATTGGGAAATTTTTTGAAATTACAAAAATTAAAATTTTCTTACTTTGATCCATTTGTTGATAAAAGAAAACCTAAATTTACCAGAGGTGTATATTTTATTGGAACGAAACATACCGTATTTAAAAAGTTTAAATTTCCAAATGGTTCTACTGTTATTGATCCTTTTCGATATATATCAAGAAATAAAAATATAAAATTAATAAGTTTAGGAAAAAACTAATTATTAATTTACTTATATATGGCTAAAACTCTAGTATGTATAATAGCTCAAACCAGGAGTCATGAAGTAACATGGAAAAACTTCGAAAAAAATGTTTTAAAAGAGCTTAATGCCGACCTAGCATTATGTATTGGATTAACTAAAAAATATAATTTCGAAAATCCTTTTTGGAAAAATGCTAAGTATAAATGGACAATTGAAGATTTCGGTGATGATTATTCAAAAGGTTTTGATTTAGCTCAACAAAAAATTTTTGAAAATTCCAAAGAAAAAAAAGAAGATTGGAGAATTTTACTTGATATAAAAGATTTTTGGCTGGGTGGAATAAAAGGGTATACATCAGGTGATAAAAGTCATTTAAGTAGTTTTCCAAACTGGAAAAAAGATAGAGTTGGAAGTTCTTCCATACTTATATTCTATAGATGGCTGTTATTACAAAATCTTGAAGAAAATAATCTTATTAATAAATATGATAGATTTATAATAACAAGATCAGACTACTTTTGGCCAATTAAGCATCCACCAATTGATAAAATGAAAGAAGAATATATTTGGATACCAGATGGTGAAGGATTTGGAGGAGTGACAGATAGATATGCACTGACTAATAAAAATGATATTAAAAATTATTTGTCAATTCTAAATCTAATATTAACTGAACCTAAACGCTTGTATGATTTAATGAAAAATAAAAAAAATTGGAATCTTGAAAAATATTTAAAATTGTATTTTGAACAAAAAAAAATTGAAAAAAAAATAAAATTTTTTCCTTACTTTATGTACACAGTATTTCCTAATCCAAAAACCACAAAAGAATTTGATGAATTTACAGATTTAAATTTAGATTGGATGAGAACTATTTATTCAAATAATAAAATTTCAAATAAACTTAACTTAATTATAAAAAAACCTTCTGAATACTTATCTTCGACAATTTATAAAAGTATTATAAAGGAAAATAACTCATGGAAAAATTTAAAAATTTTGAAAATAAAATATCTCTTTTTAGCTCTGATTCTTTTTTTAAATAAAAAAATTTTAATTAGATATTTTTTTAAAAACGATAGTTTGATTGATTGGGAGATAATTGAAAAGGAATTAGAAGGTTTGAGGAAAAAAGGAGGTTTTTTAAATTATATTAAAAACAAACATTATATATAATTTAAATAATAAATTTAATGGGGAGATTAAGCTCAGATAGATTAAGCGAGATTTTAGATAAATCAATTTTGAAAAAATATGATTGTTTTATTGAAACAGGAACATTTACTGGTATATCGATTATTCCATTAGCTAAAAAATTTAAACATGTAGAGTTCCATACTATAGAAATAGTCGAGGAACTTTACTTGTATGCAAAAAGTAAAGCAAAACTAGAAAATATTGACAACTTAAACTTTCATTTAGGAGATAGTTCAACACTTATTGAGAAAGTAATCAATGATACACAAAAAGAAAATGTTATTATTTTTCTTGATGCACATAGCTCTAGCTATGAAGGTTATACAGCAGAAAGTATTGAGAAAGATATATCTGAAAACTTATTTAGTAAAATAAAAAATAAGGTTTTAGGTAAGAAAAAAAAAATATTTACTGACACAAAGATAAATAAACTTTCTGATATAGAGGTCCCTTTATTAAATGAACTTACAGCAATTTCAAAAATCAAGAAGAATTTTTTAATTGTAATTGATGATTTTGACCTTTTTGAAAAGAAATTCAATTTTGCTGATTGGTCGAATATAAATGAAGAAAAAATAAAAAAATTATTTGAAAATAAAATAACCCATCAATTCAAAATGAGTAAAAGTGGCCACAATTCACCACAATTAATTCTAGAAATTAAAAATAAGTAAATATTTCTTTATTAACTCTCTTCAAATACAATATTCTTATCTTTTATTTTAAAGCTTATATCACAAAAATTTTTGATTGTATTTGAGTGAGCAATGAAAATAATTATCTTATCTTTTTTAATTTTATTTATTATTTCTAAAAATTTCTTTTCACCCTCAATATCTAGAGCATTTGTAGCTTCATCGAGAATAATAACTTTTGGATCTGCAACCAAGGCTCTCGCAATAGATATTTTTTGTTTTTGACCACCAGATAAAGATGCACCTAGGTTTCCTACATTAGTAGACAATTTTTCAGGAAGTTCATTGATCAAGGTGTCTAAACCTACAATCTTTAAAACATCATTTATATTCTTGTCAGAGATATTTTTTCTGCCAAAAACTATGTTATTTTTTATAGAGGAATTTATTAAATAATTTGATTGGGAAACATAACCTATTTTATCCTTCCAACTATCACTTATATCCTCTAAATTAATTCCATTAATTCTAATACTCCCTTTATTAGGTCTTAGCATTCCTGAAATTAAATCAACAAAAGTACTTTTTCCAGAGCCATTGGATCCTTCCAAAAATATAGTATTATTTTTTTTTAGTATTAAATTTATATTTTTAAATATTTCTTTCTTATCGCTGTAGCCAAAATATAAATCTGATACTAATATTTCTAAATTTTGATTGTAGTTTTGATTTATATTTTCAATTTTTTTATCTTTTTGCTCTTTCTCTCTATAAAACTCGGAGAATCTTCCAGCATTTTTAATTACCTCATCAATTTGAAATTTGCCCATTTTTATCGATTGTAAGCTCGAATTATAGACTAAAAATATTGGTATCATTCTAAGAGCTGCGAAACCATAAAGACCTAATATTGGTATCAAATTTACCATATCAATATTTTTTAAGTTAAAAAATACAAGTGCTCCGAATACGAATAAAACAATAATAATTTCAATCAAATATCTCGGTAATTTACTTAATATTGCATCTGCAATAACTACTTTTGTAACCTTATTTTCGTTTGTTTCAAAAAGGTTTAAAAAATAATTTGCACTTCCTGTTAATTTAATGTCTCTTAAATTAAGAATACTTTCAGAAATATTCTTATACTTAAAAGCATCAAGATTTATAATTTCTTCAGACATTGAAATAAATTTTCTTTTAAAAACTAAATAAAATATTGAAATAAAAAAAATAAGTAGAATTAAAATTAAAAATGTTACTTTAAGGTTTACGAAAAAAAGATACCCAAGTATAAAAGTAAGTAAAACTGTATTTTTGAAAAGTTCTATAAATTTCATTAATCCTTGACCAATAAAAACCCCTGTATCCCCTAAAATATTTCTCATCATGTATCCATGGTTTTTTTTAAAAATTTCTTGCCAGGGTGAATGCAAAAAATATGAATATGCCTTTAAGGTAATATCAACATTAATACGTCTAGAATATTTATGTAATATGTATTCAAAAAGTAATAAGATTATAATTTTTACAATAAGCACTGTAAAAAATATTGTCCCAATTATAAATATGTTTTCAAAATTAAAGTTGAACTGCGTTTCAATAAAATTTAAAAAAAAATTTTCTTTAGATCCATTATTAAAGATTATACTTAAAATTGGAATTATTAGAGAAAAATTAAGTAACTCTAAAAAAATAATGCATAATAAAACTAATAATAAAAAAAGACTTCTAAGTCTGTTCTGTTTACCAATTACTCTTAAGATACCAAAAAATTGATTAATCATTAATTATTTTTTAAATACTAGATTTCTTTAAAATGCAAGAGTATAATTAAGCATAATTTCAATCTTCAAAAAGACATAATTTATTCGTTAATTAATTTACCATAAGGATAATAATTAATAATGAAAAAAAAAATTTTATTAATACTTAATACCTACGATTTTATGTCTGCTGGCTTAAGAAGAAATTCCTCTATAGAAAAAAAATATAAAATATTTAATAAATTAGATAAATCGTGGGCTAACTTTTTTTATAATAATCTTAAGAAAGACTATAAATTAAAAAAAATTTATCCATTTCTTGACAAAAAATTTTTAAGAGATGAGCAAATTTTGAGAAAAATGGGGCACGACTTGAAATTTAACCCAAACTATATTTTTAACACAACAAATAATAGTAATATTCACTCATATATTAAAAAATTTAAAAATACGAAAAAAATGATTTGGTTATCACATAATGTAAGTGAAAGTGATTTAAGATATTTAAAATCTGTATATGATTGCTTAATTACATATAACGATAATTTAATAACTATAGCCAGAAAAATAAACTTTAAATATTACAAACTAATGATTTCCAGTCCAAAAGTTTTTAAAACAAATTTTAAAAATTTTAAAAAAAGATCCAATAAGATTTATTTTACTGGATCTTTAGGTAACAATTTTACAGCTAGATTGAGATATTTAATATTTTTATATGAAAATTTTGACCTAAAACTAAGATTGCGTAATACAATTGAAAAATATAAAATTCTTAATTTATTAAATAGTATCCTAATTAAAATTTTTCCAAAGATTATAGATCATCTCTATAATAAAAAAGTATTACCTTTTACTAATAAACTTAAGTATGTTAATGAAAATGAAATATTTGGTAAAGAATTAATAAAAGAACTACAAAAATTTAAATTTTGCATAAATATTAATTCAGATTTTGATAAAGATAAAAATATAAATTCAAGAGTTTTTGAAGCTCTATCCTGTGGGTGTTTATTATTTACCGATAAGAATAAATGTATGGAGAGTGTGTTCAAAAATGAAAAACACGTAATTTATTTTAAATCAAAAGAAGATTTAAAAAATAAAATAAATTATTACAAAAAAAATATAAAAAAAGCTTTTAAAATTTCTCAAAGAGGTAACAGTATATTCAATAAAAAGTACCATTCTAAAGCACGGCTAAAAGAATTTAAAAAAATATTAATAAAAGAGGGAATATAAATTGATGATATTCTTAATTTTGGTTGAACTCCGATGAAAAATATTGCCGTTGTAATTGATATTACACATGACTCAGGAGGGAAAGAAAATATGTCACTAAGTGTGTGTAGTCATTTATCTGAAATAAAGCAATTTAATTTTATATACATTACTACTTATGATAAAACTAAAAAAATATTAGAAAATAAACTTGGTAAAAAAATTTTACTTTATAATAAAAATAATTTTTTAAACAAATTAAACAATAGACTAAAAAGAGTTTTTAGTTTTTTACCTATAGATTACCCATTTCAAAGGTTTTTATTAAAAAAAAAAGTAGATTTAGTATATTTTTTAGATTCAAGCTCACTTGCAACAACTGTAAAAAAAACAAAATTTATTTATTCCATTCTGGATATTGATCATAGAAATCAAAAAAAACTTAAAGAATTTAAAAAAATTTTTAAAAAAAGAGACGATGAATATTTATTTTCAAGCAAAAATGCCAGCAAAATTATAATTGGAGCAAATAAATTAAAAAAAGAGATATTAGATGCTTATAAAATAGACTATAGAAAAATAGTTGAGATTAAATTTCCACCAATCCTTACAAGTATTGATAGTTATCAAAATGAGAGTATCCGTGAAGAAATATTAAACATTAACAAAGTAGGCAATTACTTATTATATCCTGCACAATTTTGGGAGCATAAAAATCACATTTATATTGTGGATGCAGTAGATTTTTTAAAAAAAGAAAGAGAATTAGATTTTAAAATTATCTTTACAGGTCACGACAAAGGTAATTTATTAAATATTAAATCAATAATAAAAAATAAAAATTTAGAAGAAAGTTTTGTTATTTTCGATTACGTGAAGGACGAAGAATTAATATATTTATATAAAAATTGTTCTTGCATAATCATTCCAACATTAGTCGCTCCACATACTTTTCCATTATATGAGGCATTTTATTTTAAAAAACCAGTTATTTATAATAAGTTTATTTTGGATGAACAACTTTTACATAGAGTTATAAAATTAGATGTAAATGAAATAGAAAATTTTAAAGAAGCTATTAATCATTTAAAAGATGAAGAATTTATCAAAAAGATAACCGATGATAATTATCAGTATTATAAAAAAATCTTTAATAAAAATAAAAATACTGAAGTTTTATATAAACTTTTAAACACCACATTAAATGAATAAAAGATTTATAAGTAAAAAAACCTTTTACAAACTAATAAAATATCTTTAAGTATTCAAAATATCTAATATGCTTAAAACTTTCGATAAATTTAAATATCCACTTATTCAGCCTAGATTATTTAAAGATGATTTGAGAGAAGGACTTAAAGTATTGAAATCTGGACAAATCACAATGTCTAAACGGACAAAAAAATTTGAAAAAGATTTCGCTAAATATATTGGTTCTAAGTACGCAGTTATGGTAAATTCAGGTTCCTCAGCTAATTTACTTGCTACTTGCGCTAGCTGTAACCCTGAAAGAAAAATTACTTTCAACAGAAATGATGAAGTTCTTATTCCAGGTATTTGCTGGTCAACTTCACTGTGGCCGTTAATTCAGTTTGGATTAAAACCTGTATTTGTTGACGTTGATCCTATGACTTTAAATATGGATATAAATGATTTAAAAAAAAAAATTACAAAAAAAACTAAAGTAATATTTTGCGTTCATGTTTTAGGGAATGCTTCAGATATTTCTAAAATAAAAGAAATTTCAAGAATAAATAAACTTATAATGATCGAAGATACATGTGAATCGCTTGGTTCAAATTTTAAGAATAAAAAATTAGGTACCTTTGGTGATTTTGGCACATATTCATTTTACTATTCTCATCAAATTTCTTCAGGTGAGGGGGGAATGGTGGTTTGTAATGATAAGAATGATTACAGAATACTATTATCTCTGAGAGCACATGGTTGGTCAAGAGACAGAGATGACCACAAAAGAATATTAAGGAAAAATTCCCAACTTGATCCACGATTTGTATTTGTAAATTATGGATTTAATTTAAGACCTCTCGAAATTCAAGCTGCAATTGCAAACCAGCAATTAAAAAAGATAAATGTCTTAAAAAAGAATAGAAATATCAATAGATCTCAAATTATTAAACTTTTCAAAATGTATAAAAAAAACAATGAAAAATTAATTTTTATCGATGATGCTAAAAATGTTGAATGTAATTGGTTTGGTGTCCCAATTCTGCTGGCAAAAAAACTTAAAAAATCAAAAAAAAAAATTATTCGAATGATTGAAAAAAAAGGTATAGAAACGAGACCAATCATTAGTGGCAACATACTTAATCAGCCGGCTATAAAATTATTCAAATTAAACAAAAAAAAAATGATTTTAAAAAATTGCCAAGATGTTGAAGAAAGAGGTTTTTTTATAGGTATAAATTCAGTTAAAACTAATGGAAGAATGCTTAAATTTGTAGCAAATTCTTTAAATAAAGTTTTAGATAAATTCAAATAATGAAAATAACCCAAGTTAAACCCTGGATAAATTCCTCTGAAGCGAATTACATAAAAAAAGTGGTTAAAAAAACTTTTTTAACAGAGGGAAAAGAGACAGAAAAATTTGAAAATTTTTTTAAAAAAAATTTTAATATTAAACACGCAATTTCAGTATCAAACTGGTCATGTGGAATATTTGCTTGTTTGAAAGCATTGAATATTGGTAAAAATGATGAGGTTATCGTTCCAAATTTAACTTTTATAGCTACTTTAAATGCTGTTATTTTAGCAGGTGCAACTCCTATTTTGTGTGATGTAGATGAAAAAAATTTGAGTATTGATTTAGATAAAGTTCAAAAGAAAATTACAAAAAAAACAAAAGCAATTATTCCTGTTCATTTGTATGGTCACTGTTGTGAGCTAGATAAATTATCAAATATTTGCAAAAAAAATAAATTATTCATGATAGAAGATGCTGCTCAAGCGATTTTTTCGACTTATAAGAAAAAAAAATTGGGTACTCTAGGAGTATTTGGCGGTTTTTCATTTTATGGAAATAAAATTATTACCACTGGAGAAGGAGGTATAATATTTACAAATAATTCAAAATTGAGAAATAAAATTTATGAGATCAAAAATCATGGAAGATTAAAAAAAGGTGTATTCGTCCATAAAGAAATTGGATATAATTTTATGTTTACTGAAATGCAAGCAGCAATTGGTAATATTCAAGTAAAAAAACTAAAAAAAATAATAAACAAAAAAGAAAAAATTTTTAAAATATATAAAAAAGAACTATCTGATATTAAATCAATATCTTTTATGAAAAATATATCAAACAATAAACCAGTGCATTGGTTCACAAATATATTTACTAAAGACAAAGCTAAACTAAAATCTTATCTCAATAAGAATAATATTCAAACTAGAGATATTTTTCTCCCATTAAATTTACAACCTTGTTATAAAGGAAAAAATATAGTCAAAAATTTAAATGATAAGTTTCCAATATCAAAAAAAATATATAAGAGTGGTTTATCTTTACCCTCGTCTTATGATTTAAAAACTTACGAATTAAACTTTATAATTAAAAAAATTAGAAATTTTTATTTTTCGAATCTATAAATTAAAAACTTTAGTTGGGAAAAGTTTCCTTCACAGTAGGGAAATACCATTTTAAAAAATTTCACAAAATCTGAATTAAATTCAAACTTTTCTTTGTAGGCTTTTAGATATATTGGATGCAATACTCTTGCTATTAAATAATATGATGACAAAGTTTCCTCTTTGTCATGAATGATTTTTTTTAAAAATTTGTTTTTAAAAAAATTGTCTGGTAGGTATAAATTGTGAATTCTGGGCTTTAAAGGAAGAAGTTTACATTTTTTTCTAACATAATTTAAGTTATTAAGACCAGATTTAAAAGCTTCTATAAAAATAAGTTTAGTTCCTTTCTTTGAGAGAGTTAAAATATTTTGAAGAGCTTTTTTTTGATCTTTATAATTTTGAATATTTATAATAATTCTCTGACATATAATAATGTCAAATTTTTCACTAAATTTGTTTAAATCTCTAATACTATTACCAAGTATTCTTGCTTTTTTTCCTAAAACCTTTTTTGCGATATTTCTAAGTAGATCATTTGGCTCAAATCCAGTTAATTCAGCTTTTTTAATTAATTTTGAGATTTTTTTCAGAGTGTATCCGTTTCCACAACCTATATCTAAAATTTTAATGTTTTTTTTGTTGGTTTTATTAATTAAATTCAAAATAAAATCTGTTTCTGAAGACCTTACATGATCGTCTCCCATTGTCATTTTCGGAGAAGCTTTGTTTAACTTCGCTTCTTTATCATAATGTTTTTTTTGAATTTTCTCGTAATTTCTATTCATATTTAGTAAATTAATTTAAGGTATAATTTATAATAATACATTATGAAAAATTTAAAATATATTCAAGAAAGTTATTTTAAAATTCAAATCAAGTGAAAAATAATAATATACTAGTTTCTGGTGGGAAGGGGAGATTTGCAACTGTAATGAAAAAAGTTTTTTCTAAAAAAAAAAATTTTATTTTTTTAGATAAAAAAAAATTTAATATATTGAGTAGGAAAAATATTCAAAAAAACTTAATAAAATACAAACCAAGAATGGTAATACATTTGGCTGCTTTATCTAGACCTATGAAATTACATTATAAAAATATACAAAAAAGCATAAGTATAAATATTATAGGCACATCAAATTTGGTCATTGAATGTTCAAAATTAAATATAAAATTGGTTCATTTTTCTACCCAATATGTTTATCCAGGGTTAAAAGGCAATTATTCTGAAAACTCACCTTTATTACCAATGAATAATTATGCATGGAGCAAATTAGGCGCAGAGTGTGCCGTTCAAATTTATAAAAACTCTCTCATTTTGAGAGTTGCGATGATAGAGAGGCCATGGACTTATAATTATGCCTACAATAATGTTAAATCAAATTATTTGTATCATGATGAGGTAGCAAAATTATTACCAAAATTATTATCAAAAAAAGGTATAATCAATATTGGAAGTAACTCTAACTCTATAGTTAAATTTGCAAGAAGAACTAAAAAAAATGTCAAAACTGCTAGATTTTTTCAGAAAAAAAATGAGCCCAAGACCCCAATTAATTCTTCCATGAATATAAGCAATTTAAAAAAAATTATAAGAAGTTAGCTCTTAAATTTTGTATTAAATTTTTTAATTAAAACTGGTAAATCTTTTTTTATATTTAGTTTAGACTTAAACCTAAACTCCTTGCGAATTCTACTTATATTAATTTTTGGCTCAAATACTTTTTTATTTTGATTTTTAAGTATAACTTTACAATTTAGTTTTTTTTTTAATATCTGAACTATTTTTTTTATACTGATATTATTTCCGCTGGCAACATTATAAATATCACTTCTACCGTGTCTTAAAATTTTAAAAATTATTTTAATAACATCGTTTATATGAATATAATCTTTTGTTGAATGCTGACTTATTATAATTTGAATTTTTTTCTTTGTAATTCCATCTCTTATTAACGTTGGTAATAATAATGGTGATTTATAATTAAAACCAAATACATTTGATAACCTAATTATTTTAACCTTTTTATTTAATTTTAGTAGCAAAGACTCAGATGCTAATTTTAAAATATTATAATAATCATTAGCTTTTTGACTATTGATTGATAAATTTTTTTCTTCGAAAGTATGGTTTGAGTTTAAATATATTCTTGTCGTAGATAAAAAAATAATACTTTTAAAATTATTATTAAATATTATCTCTTTCAAATGACCAAAATTAGAATAAAAACCTTTTATAGGTTTTTTTTGCCAGTCATCAGATCCAACACAGTAAATTATATGACCAAGATTTTTCTTAAATTTGGTTTTTTTTTTATCAGGCAAGAATATTTTCTTCTTTTTCTTTTTAAGGTAATTGTTAATTTCATGTCCAATAAAACCAGTTGATCCAAATATTGTATACATTATTTTATATTTATTCTTCTAAATGATTTGCTTCCTAAATAAGAATTAATTAGCCCACTAACTCTGCTAAAATAAATAATTTTTTTTCTACAATTGAAAGGAAGAAAAAGACATAATTTAATCATATCAATTAACAAATCTCTTAAGGTTTTTTTAAATGCATATGCTGTAGTAAAGTTTTTTTTAAAAAAATAAAACTTAGACCACATAAAGTGCCAATTTTTATTAGCCTCAATTTCGATAGCATTAGGCAAATTAACAGACTTACCTCCAAGGTGTTCAACTTTAATTTCAGGAAGTACATAAATATTTTGTTTTTTTTTATATGCACGCAAACAAAAATCGGTTTCATCATAATAAAGGAATATTTTTTCGTCGTACAAACCGACCTTTTTAACGTTTTTCATTTGAAAAAATAAAAACTGACCGTGAACAATCTTCATAAGTTGATATTCTTTAAATTTATTTTCTCTAGATGAAATAAATTCTTTTATATATTTACTTCTTTCATGTTGTGGAGCCAAAATAACAAAATTGTCAATTTTTTTTGCTGCAGTTATAAATTGATCTATTATATTTTTTTTAAAATTTATATCAGAGTCCATATATATTGCATATTTTGAACTTATATTTTTGAAACCTAAATTTATACCTCCTGTTTGGCCAGAATTATACTTGCTTACAATAACTTTGACATTTTTAAATTTTGAAAATTTTTTTTTTAAATCTTTCTCTTTTGCATTATCAACAATTAAAACTTTGATACGTGGGTCAATTTTTTTTAAAACTTTTTTAATGCTTAATGACGAAAAATATGAAACAAAAAAAATAGTCAAATTTTTATATTTATTCATTTATTTCATTTTCGTAGATAGTTTTTTTAAAGTAGTCTTTATGTCCTTAGATATTTTTGAATTTAAATTTAAACCAAACTTTTGGATTTTATTTTTGCTTATTTTATAAGAGTCTTGGTTCAAAATTCTTGAATTTATAAATTTTAATTTCGGCTTTTGGTTATTTTTTTTTATAATATTAATAATTTCTCTTACAGTTTTATTTTCTGACAAAATATTAAATATATCTGATGGAAAGAAATTATTTTCGATAACAAATTTAAGTGTCTTTTGAGCGTCACTTAGACTTAAATAAGGTCTATAAAGTTTAATAGCCTTCCCCCAAATTGGTATTTTAATACCCATTACAGAATTAAAACAAAATTTATTTACTGCTGTATGGAATCTCATTCCTTCAGAAAAGCCACTAATTGTACCAAATCTTAAGGAAATATATTTTACTTTTTTTTGGTTTTTCAGAAGATTTTCTTCTTTTAATTTTATTATTGCGTATGGGCTCTGTGGAAAAAGTTTTTCAAGTTTTTCATCTACAATGTTTTTTTGTGGTCCGTAAACACTAGTTGAAGATATATGAATAAGTTTTGAATTATTTTTTTTGCAAAAATTAATTATATTTTTAAAAGATCCAAAATTATTTTTATAAATCTCTTTTTTTATATCAAAACTTTTTTCAGCATTAGTAATAGATGCTAAATGTAAAACGATATTAACCTTTGGAATTTTTTTATATAATTTTTTATCTGCTGTATCTCCATACAAAAACCTTATTTTTGAGCTGTTCATAGATAGTAGTACTGGAAATCTTTGATTACTAATATTATCAATAACGAAAATTTTTTTTATTTTCTTATTTTTGGTAAAATTTTTTATTACAAAACTTCCAATGTGTCCAAGACCACCAGTAATTAAAATTTTCATTCTTTGATTATTTTTAAAAAATTTTTATAATTTGATATATATTCCCTTTTGTCATACTTAAAATCACACAATGTTAAAAGTGAGTCTTGATTATTTTGAAAGTTTATTTTGATCCAGTTATATGGCGGAACCATAAGACATTTTTTTTTGCTAACTTCAAGAATAAATCTTTCCAAATATTTTCGACTTTTAATACTTACAAAAATTTTTCCACGTAAAGGAATTATAATTTGACTACATTTTTTATGAGCATGATCAGCCCTAAAAAATTTACTTTTTCCGTAAAGTAAAAAAAATCTTTTTAATTTGAAATATTTTGGAAAATGCTTGTTTGTATAAAAAGGTATTAAAGTTCCATTATATTCAGAATAAATAGAGTAGCTTAAAATTTTAGGTTTATTAATTTTTATCACTTTCAAATTTTAAATGTTTCATCAAAGGTTGGCATTAAACTATCTCTTTTAGATAAAATTGGTTTTTTTATGCCCCATTTTATTTTAAGTTTTTTATCATTATAAATTATTCCTCTTTCATACTTCTGGTGTCTGTATTCAGATAGGTGATAAAGAAGTATATTTTCTCTACTAAAAAATCCAATACCATGAGCAAAATTCTTAGGCACATAGAGTAATAATCCAGGTTTAAGTATAAATTTATAAACTTTACCAAAATTTTTTGATTTTTTATCTATATCCACACATATATCTATAGCACTCCCCTTCAAAACGGAGAGAATTTTAGCTTGTTTTTTTTTACTTTGATAATGGAGACCTCGTATCACATTTTTTTTTGATGACGACATAGCAGTAAATTTACAATTAAATTTAATTTTTTTTTTTAGAAAAAGTTCTTTAAAAAAACCCCTGTTGTCTGGGTAAATAGAAGTTTTGATTAATAATGGTTTCATTTAATGTATATTTTAATTTCAAAATATGTTTTATAATTTAAATTAATGTATTTCTTTAAAAAATCAATTTATTATGAAAGTAAAATTCACTAATTTATATAAATTAATCCCTGAAAAAAAAAAAATTAGCAACAAAATAAACTTGTTGATCAAAAAATCAAATTTCGTAGGCGGACAAGAAGTAAAAAATTTCGAAAAAAATTTTGCGAAATTTGTAGGATCTAAATTTTGCGTGAGTCTTGGAAATGGTACCGATGCACTTGAAATAGCTATCATGTCATTAAATCTTAAAAAGGGGTCGGAAGTTATAGTACCAGTCAACACCTGGATTTCGACTGCAGAAGCTATTCAAAATAATGGATATAAAATTGTTTTTTGTGATGTTAGTTTAAAAGATTATTCAATTTGTCTTAAAGATTTAAAAACAAAAATTTCAAGAAAAACTTCCGCAATTATTGCTGTTCATTTATATGGTATTCCAACTGACATGAATACGATTAAAAAAATAATTAAAGGAAAAAATATCAAAATTATTGAAGACTGCGCACAAGCACATGGTAGTAAAATAAAGAATAAACATGTAGGAACTTTTGGAAATATTGGAACATTTAGCTTTTTTCCTGGAAAAAATTTAGGGGCTTTTGGGGATGGTGGCGCAATAGTTACGAATTCAAAAAGTATAGCCGAATTTAGCGAAAGAGCGAGGAATCATGGAGCATTAAAAAAATACGACCATAAATTTTCAGGAAGAAATTCCAGACTAGACGCATTACAGGCTGCAATTTTAAATATAAAGCTAAAAAATTATAACAACGTAATCTTCAAAAGAAATAATTTAGCAAAAGTTTATTTTAAAGAATTAAAAAACATAAAAAAATTAGATTTATATAATTTAAAAAAAAATTACCTATATTCTTTCCATCAGTTTGTTGTTAGGACGTCTAATAGAAATAAATTGCAAGAATATCTTAATAAAAATGGTGTAAGCACTATGATACATTATCCTTACATGCTAAATGAACTTAATTTCTTTCCCAGCTCAAATTTGAAAAAGGCAAAAAATCTTGGAAAAAAAATATTAAGTTTGCCAATTTCAGAAGAGCACTCTTTAAAAGAAATAAAATATATATCCAATTGTATTAAAAATTTTTTTAATAAATGAACATATTAATTTCAGGGGCCGCCGGATTCATAGGGTATCATTTAGCAAAACAATTATGTCAAAATAAAAAATTTAACGTATTGGGTATTGACTCAGTAAATGGATATTATTCAAAAAAATTAAAAAAAAAAAGAATAAGTTTATTAAAAAAAAACAAAAATTTTTTTTTTAAAAATACAGACTTAACTAATAAGAAAAAATCAGAACTTCAAATAAATAAATTTAAGCCTGATATTATCTATCATTTAGCGGGGCAACCAGGAGTTCTTTATTCTTTTAAAAATCCACAGAGCTACTTCAAAAATAACGTTTTGGCGACTGGAAACTTGGTCCAAATTGCAAAAGAATTAAATATAAAAAAATTCATATTCGCATCATCTAGTTCTGTTTATGGTGATCAAAAAAAGTTCCCAATAAAGGAAAATTTTAAATTAAAACCAAAAAATCCTTATGCAATTACGAAACTTAAATCTGAAAGAATAATAAAAAAAAAATTCTTAAACACAGAAATAGAATTTATTATTTTTAGATTTTTTACAGTTTACGGGCCATTTGGTAGACCAGATATGTTTATTCACAAATTTTTAAATAGTATTAAAGAAAAAAAGAAAATTTTTCTTCATAATAGTGGATTAAATTATAGGGACTTTACATATGTAAATGATGTATCTAAAATTCTTAAAATTTGTCTAAAAAAAAATCTTAATGGAAAAATAATTAATATTTCAAGATGCAATCCAGTAAGAACTGATAAGCTTGTTGAATATATCTTAAAACTTTTAAAAATTAAAAAAGTAAATGTTGTAAAAATACCACCTGTAAAAGGTGAAATGTTGAAAACTCATGGTAGTAATAAAAAATTACGCTTATTTTTTGGAAATATTAAATTTACTGAAATTAAGACTGGTTTAAAAAATACTATAAGAAATTTTAAATCTACTGGTTTTTAGTAAATAAAATATCAAGCTGATACGTTTGACCGGTACTTTTATTTCCCACTGCCCTGTCCACTGACCAAATTGAAAATCCAAATTTTTTAATGAAGTCCAATATTTCATCAAATAATGGTTGGTTTTTGTAAAGCTTTACAAGTGATACTTCGGCATAAATTGCATCTACATATTCAAGAGTTTTTTTTGCCCCTTTTAAAATCTCCAATTCATAACCTTGCGTATCAATTTTTATTAATATATTTTTTTTCATATTGACTATTTTATTATAAAATTTATCTAAAGGAAAAATATCAATTTCTTCTTTACCAACATTTATACTTTCAGGATAAAGATTGGTATGAATTTCAGAAATATCTAAAATACTACTTGATTGTCTCATTCCGGATATATTAATTTCTAATTTTTTCTCTGACGATCCTAACCCACATCGCTCAGCAATTTCCCAATTATATTTTTTCATTTTAAATTTTTTATCTAAAAGATTAGAGTGTTCAATTTTTAAAGGTTCAAAACTTAAAATGTAACCATTGAAACCGTTTTTAAAAACTTCCTCAGCAAATTGACCGTTGTTTGCTCCTACATCGATTATGCAATTTATATTATTATTGTTTAGAGATTCAATTAAATTTAAATTTTTTTCGTATAGCCACTTTGTTTTTTTAAACTTATAGCCAAACACCGAAGTAATTGAATTAATAATTTTTTTCATTTTCTTATTGCTTTAATAAATTTAATTGGTTTTTTTAATATCTTAACAACAAATAAAAAGTAAACTAAAAAAATATTTTGATTGTTATTTAATCTTATCTGATTTAAATCTTTTAAGTGATCAATATAATTCACTTTGGATGAAAAACCTCCTTTTTCAAATTTTCCAAATATTTCACTTTTTTTTGATGAAATACCATTTAATTTAAATTTTTTTATCATTTTATAAAAAAAATCTAAATCAGCACTTAAAAATTTTTGGTTATAAAAACCAACCATTTTATGCTTTTCTGTTTTGATAAAGAAACCAACTGAATGAGAGGTATAAAAACCAAAACTCCATGATAATTTCCATGGTTTGTAACCATGCATGAGTTTATATTTCTCAACGCTTCCAAATAAGAAATCGATTTTATTTTCCAAAAAATAACGATTTACAGTCTTTAAAGTATTATGATAATAAACATCACCTGAGTTTAAAAAACCAATTAAATCTCCATTTGCTAATTTAGTCCCTTTATTCATTGCGTCCCAAATACCATTATCTTTTTCTGATAAAAATAAGGATATATTTTGTTTATACTTTTGAATAATTTCTAAAGTGTCATCTGTTGATCCACCATCTATAATTATATATTCGAGGTTATTGTATTCTTGTGCAAGAACGCTTTTAATAGTTTTTTCTATTGTGCTTGATGAATTTTTAACAACAGTAATTATTGAAATCTTATTTTTTTCCATTACTTAATAATTTAATATATACCTCTGAGTTAGTTATATAAATATAATTTTAAATTAAAATGATAAATAATTTTTTTATTTTTTTTATAATATTTACATCTGCTCTAACATTTT
>CENP01153689.1_pt1 | contig 17618 bp, 15 predicted proteins | sample 361281 | NCBI WGS metagenome assembly CENP01 (sample SAMEA2591122, study PRJEB7988) | marine metagenome | biome: marine biome (ENVO:00000447); feature: deep chlorophyll maximum layer (ENVO:xxxxxxxx); material: saline water (ENVO:00002010), including plankton (ENVO:xxxxxxxx) | depth 70 m | reverse complement strand
GGTAGCCATAAATACGATACCAAAAGCAAAGCCACCGACAACTAAGTGATTGAGCCAAGAAAAATTCATCAACGCGTTAGCTCCCCATAGGTTAAATAAAAGTCCTACAATAGCAGCTCCAATAACACTTCCCAACATGATTCTCCAACTACCTACTCCCGTAGCGATTAGTATGATTGCTCCAATCACAACAAATAATGTGGAGGTCTCAGCTATAGAACCTGGAATCGATCCTTGAAACATTTGAAAAAAACTGTAATTTACATTCCCGCCTGCGGCTAAGGTCCCCAAAATAGTTTCCCCCGAAATACCGTCTATATTAGAAGCTTCTGATACCCAAACTTTGTTTCCAGACATATAAGTGGGATACGCAAAGAATGCAAAAGCTCGCGCTGTTAAGGCAGGGTTAAGAATGTTCATTCCTGTACCCCCAAAAGCTTCTTTAGCGATTAGAACAGCAAAAGCAACTGATATAGCAACCATCCAAAGCGGAATGTCAACAGGCATAATCATTGGAATTAATAGACCCGTAACCAGATAACCCTCATTGACTTCGTGCCCTCGATACACAGCAAAAATAAATTCTATGGTCAATCCTACTACATAAGAAACTATTATCATGGGAACAATTTTCCTAGAGCCGTGAATGAAAGCATCCAGAAAAGTAAAACCTCCACCTATTTGAGCATAATATTGGTATCCGGTGTTGTAAATTCCATAAATCAAAGCGGGCATTAAAGCTATTATTACCGTTACCATTGTTCTTTTTAAATCAATAGCATCTCTGATGTGCGCACCAGTGCGTGTAGTATGGTTGGGTACAAACAGGAAGGTATCAAAAGCGTTAATAGCAGGGGCATACTTTTCCCATTTTTTTCCTTTACCAAAGGGTCTTTTTAAATCGTCTAATTTTCTCCTCAAAAAATTCATAATATAAATTTATCCAACTTCTTTAATCATTAATTCAATTCCATCCTTGATAATTTCTTGTGCCTCAATTTTGGAGGTATTCGCATAATCTATCAATCCAAAGTCTTCAGGGAGTACTTCATAAATTCCTAAAGCTTCCATTTTTTCTATATCACCTGCCATACAAGCTTTGAGTAGTTGCATTGGGTAAATTTCCATAGGAAAAACTTTTTCCATCTCTCCTGTTACCACAAAGGCTCTTTCCTCACCATTCATATTAGTATCAACATTATATCCTTTCTTTCCAAATAGCCAAGACAAAGAGGTTTTGGATAAGCTCGGTATTTTGTTGTCCATAAAAGGTAGCCATCCAAACATCCTGTAGTGATTTCCTTCTGGAATGATAGTCAATAGATTGTTGTAAAAATCCAAATGACCATCGAAGGCTTCTGCTTTACCAGTAAGCACATCTCCATTGATAAAGCGGTTTTGTTGGCTTATATCAAAGCCTGTTACATCTAAAATCGAACTAAATTGTGCGCCTATTTTGGTTTTAATATATTGCGGTTGAAGCACTGATTCTCCTGCAACAGCAACTGTCCTCTGGGCACTATACTGACCATATGAAAAGAGTTTTCCAATATTTACCACATCCTCAGGACGTACTTCCCAAACCTTTTCCCCCATATTAATAGGAGAGTGTTTGTGAATATGCACACTGACATTTCCAGCTGGATGCGGTCCATTAACGGGTAATTGTTCAACGTTTTTTATATTGTCAAAAAAACCTGAAAAAGTAGCATCCACAGAAAGAACAACTGGCTTATCAACAAGATAGTTTAAAACATCTATACCATATTGAAATTCTTCCTTGTTGTTTTTTAATAAAAACTGAAAATCAACATCTAATGGAGCAGAAGCATAGGTTGAAATATAAACCGCTTTAGGGATAACATCAGGCTGAGCAATGATACCATAGGGGCGTTGTTTGATAAAAGGCCATGCTCCACTGTTCAATAAAATCTCTTTTACTTTTTCACGATCCAATGAGTTGGAAGAATATATCTTGTGATCAAGAGCATCCCCTGAATTCTCCTCTATAATAATCTTTAAAATTTTTCTTTTTGCTCCCCGAACTATTTCCTTGACCAATCCTGACACAGGAGAAACAAATAAAATTCGAGGGTCTTTTTTTGAGTAAAAAACAGGAGCTCCTTTTAAAACCGACTCACCTACTTTTACCGTCAAGCGTGGAACAATTCCAAAAAAATTATCGGGTTTGAGGGCAAAAGTTTTTGAGTGTGATGCCTCTGATAAAATTTTCTCTGACTCACCTAGCAAATTAATTGATGCGCCTCTACTGATACGAATGCCTACGGACATATAAGAAAGTTTCTAAAAACATTCAAATTTACTAATAAAGCCCCACCTCTAAAAATGAATAATTAGCAAAAATTAGTAATTTATAATTATTCTAAATAATTGTTTAACATTATTGTGAAGAGGGTTTACAATGATCATTGAAATGCATTTAAATTCATAATTTTACATTATGATAAAAAAATGCAGACTTAAACACTTTTTTTTAATAATGAACTGTTTCGGGATGCTATGTGGTCAAAATTTTCAAGAAAAATCAAACTTCAGTTCCATTAAATCCGTCGTTTTCAAAAAACAAAACAATGAAATACAGTTTCCCATTGCTAAATTTAACGAACCTTTTCAATTACATTTTGACGATCTTAATGCTGACGAAAGTAATTTCTACTACAGAATTAAATATTTCAATCACGATTGGACCCCCTCCAATTTATCTCAAAACGAATACCTGAAAGGTTTTGATAACCTAAGAATTGAAAATTACCAGACATCGTTCAATACACTTCAGCCCTACACCCATTATCAGCTGGAATTACCCAATGAACAAACTCAGTTTCTAATATCTGGGAATTACCTAATAGAAATTTACAATGAGAGTGATGAACTAATTTTTTCTAGAAAATTTCTAATCTATGAGAACAGAGCTGAAGTAAATGCTGCAGTTTTCAGAACCCGTGATTTGAAGCTTTACCAAACTCACCAACGTGTTCAATTCTCAATTAGTCCAAATAAAGGAGAATATTTTCGTGATCCACAAAACCAATTACACGTTAGCATTTTACAAAATGAGCAATGGAACTCAATAATTAATAATCTAAAACCGCAATATACCAATGGTAATCTATTAGAATATAGGTATGATTCAGAGACGCAATTTGAAGGCGGAAATGAATACTTGTTTTTTGACACAAAAAACATTCAAATAACAAGTGCAAATGTGAGTTTTGTGGAACTTAAAAGGTTATATGAAACCTATCTTACCCCCAATTTTCTTCGGAGAGGCTACCCTTATATTTTTACGCAAGACCTTAATGGAGATTACATCATACTTACACTGCAGGGAACAGAGGATGGAACAATAGAAGCGGACTATAGCTGGGTACATTTTAGTTTGTCAGCTCCGATATTACTCAAAGATCAAGAAATTTACATATATGGGAAATTCAATAATTACAAATTGATTGAGGAAAATAAAATGTTTTACAATCCCTCTCTTGAAATTTATGAAGGAGTGATGCTACTCAAACAAGGGGTATACAATTACAAATATGTCGCAAAAACTCCTGAGTCTATAATTTACAATGCCATCAGTGGTTCCCATGCCACGACAGAAAATCGATATCTAATTTTTGTATACTACAGGTATTTCGGAAATTTATATGACTCACTTATTGGCATTGGAGAAACTTCATCTTTTGAGATTATTGATTAAGTAAGGGTTTATTTGTTTAATTCATTGAAACATAAAGCTATTTAAATTAAATTAGCTAGCACCATGATTTTAGACTAAACCATGATTCAACAGATTACAAAGGGGATTAAAATTTCTGTAGAAACGGAATATGAAGGAAACTTTCTCAAAGATAATGCCCCTCACTATGCTTTTTTATGTAAAACTCAAATTGAAAATCAAAGCAAAAGTTCTGTACAACTTTTGACCCGCCATTGGAAGATTATCGAGGCCTTAAATAAAACCCAATATATCATTGGAAGTGGTGTGGTTGGAAAAATCGTATTATAAATCCGGGTGAAATTCACAAATATAAATCGGGATACTTAATTTCTTCATCTTTGGCCGCTATGAAAGGAGCATATATTATGATTGATTTTTTATCTACCAAAAAGTTCAATTTAGATATTCCTCTCTTCAAACTCTCTGCTCCCTTTTTGCTCAACTAACCCAAAGAGTAATAAACTAACTTTTTAGTTTCAAAAAACTCTTCCCTAAAATAATTTTTTAAAGGGATCACCTGTGATTCATTGAATCCCTTTAATTCCTCAGATAAATCCCCTCCTTTTAAACACAAAAACCCGTTCTTAATATTGTTTATATGTTTGAAAGAAACCTTATTTAAAGACCAATGAATCAATGTCTCCATAGGGGCAACTGCTCTACATACTATAAAATCCACCTTAATATCTAAATCCTCCACTCTTTGATGATGAGTGGTAATGTTATCTAATTGAAGTTTTTCTTTTACTGAATTAATAACCTTTATTTTTTTTCCTGTACTGTCAACCAAGTAAAATTTCACTTCGGTAAACAAAATGGCTAGTGGTACTCCAGGGAAACCTCCCCCAGTTCCAACATCCAAAACTCTAGTTCCTCTCTTAAACGTAATAAATTTCCCTATAGACAATGAATGAAGAACATGACGAATGTAAAAATATTCCATATCTTTTTTCGAAATCACATTGACACGAGAATTCCAGTCATTATAAATATTAAATAAGGATTCAAACTGATTTTTTTGATGGAGATTTAAACGAGGAAAATATTCTTGAATTAATTTCAATCCAGTTTTTTGATAAAAATAGAAAGAATGGCTATAAATTCAATATTTTTACTCAACAACAAACAATTAAATATGAATCAGAGACTTATTCCACGTTTTTCCAGAAAAGAATCCAAAATGTTTTTTCAAACCCTTAACCAAAGAGTCAATCAATACTTCAAAGAAAAAAAAATTGCTAAAACTGGCAATTGGAAATTGTACCTAAAGACGATAGTTATGTTCACCATATTGATTGCCCCTTTCGTTTTAATCCTTTCTTTAAATATCAGTGATTGGTTCAAACTTCTACTAACTATTCTTATCGGTATTGGAATGGCTGGTGTCGGTATGAATGTAATGCACGATGGCAATCACGGTTCTTTTTCCAAATACCCTTGGATCAATAAATTGATGGGCAGTAGCATATACATGCTAGCAGGAAATGTTTTTAACTGGAAGATACAACACAATATTTTACATCATACATATACCAATATCAAAGATCATGACGAAGATTTAGAGGCAGGTGTGGTTTTACGCTTTTCCAAGCATGCAGAATGGAAGCCTCACCATCGTTTCCAACATTTATATTTTGTATTACTATATGGATTATTGACACTCAAATGGGCAATTATTTCTGATTTTGTTAAACTTACTCGCTATCAAAAAATGAATATTTCATATGCTAACAGTAGAAGCCTCTCATATCAATGGGTTGGATTGATCATTTCCAAGATCGTTTATTTCTCCTTTTGGATTGTATTACCCATATTTGTTTTCAATATTGTCTGGTGGAAGGTGCTTGTTGGATTTTTTGTAATGCACTACACAGCAGGTCTTATCCTCAGTTTGGTTTTTCAATTGGCACATGTCATTGGTGAAGCCGATATGCCTTTGCCTGATTCAAAAACAGGTGATATGAAAAATTCATGGGCGGTACACCAACTTAAAACGACTGTGAATTTTTCAACTAAAAACAGAATTATTAATTGGTTTACGGGTGGATTGAATCATCAGATTGAACACCATATTTTCCCTCACATCTCACACATTCATTACACAAAAATATCTGAAATTGTCAAACAAACAGCGTGTGAATTCAACTTACCCTATAACGAATATAAAACCACCCGCAGTGCCATTTTTTCACACTTTAAATTTTTAAAACAAATGGGCATGCGACCTGTATTCCTTACACCATAAGTCAAGATTTTCATGTTATCTAATAGAATCAACAGTCTGCCTGCCTCAGCTACTTTAGCCATGGCGGCAAAAGCCAGAGAATTAAAGAATCAAGGCATTGATATCATCGGTTTGAGTCTTGGAGAACCAGATTTCAATACACCTGAATTTATAAAAGATGCTGCTATTAAAGCAGTAGAAGACAATTACAATTCCTATTCGCCAGTTGATGGTTATGCCGAATTGAAAGTTGCGATTTGTGAAAAATTTAATCGTGATAACTACTTAAATTACGACCCCTCTCAAATCGTTGTTTCAACAGGTGCCAAGCAATCCATCGCCAATGTATGTATGGTATTGCTAAATCCTGGAGATGAAGTTTTGTTACCTGCACCGTATTGGGTTAGTTATTCAGCGATAGCAACTTTGGCGGAGGCAGAATCCACCATTATCCCCTCCTCTATTGATGCCGATTTTAAAATTACACCTGAACAATTGGAGGCTGCGATCACCCCCAAAACCAAATTGATAATGTTCAATTCTCCCAATAATCCCAGTGGGACAATCTACTCTGAAGAAGAATATAGGGCTCTAGGAGCTGTACTTCAAAAACATCCTGACATCTATATTTTGTCAGATGAAATATATGAACACATCAACTATGGCACTTCGCATTTTAGTATCGCAGCTATACCAGAATTATACGATAGAACCATCACTGTAAATGGAGTTGCCAAGGCATTTGCCATGACGGGTTGGAGGATAGGCTACATTGGTGCTCCAGAGTGGATTGCAAAAGCTTGCAATAAAATGCAAGGACAAATGACCTCAGGGGCCAACTGCATCGCACAACGTGCCACTATTACAGCAGTATCCGCTCCTAAAAGTCAAATCCAATATATGGTCGATGAATTTAACAATCGTAGGGGGTTGATATTGAATTTGCTGACCGAGATTTCAGGATTCAAACTCAATAAGCCTCAAGGGGCATTTTATGTATTCCCAAATGTTTCCTATTATTTCGGAAAAACCATCAGAGGAAAAACAATCGAAAATGCAAACGACTTCGCTCTATTTCTATTGGAAGAGGCCCATGTTGCAACAGTTTCAGGAGAGGCTTTTGGAAATCCCAATTGCATTCGAATTTCTTATGCTGCATCTCAAGAGGAGATCAAAATGGCAGTTGAAAGAATTAAAACTGTTTTAAGCTGAAAAAGCGTCCAATTTGATGCTTTTTTTTAGCCATTGATTACCTTTTCTTGGTGATTGATAGACTCTTGATGAATAGCTTTGAAAATACGGCTGATAAAGTCTTCGCTCAACCCTCTTTCACCTCCCTGAGACTGCATACTAGCCAAAATTTCATTCCAACGTTTGTTTTGTAAAACAGCTACATTGTTATCTTTTTTTAGTTTACCAATGGATTGAGATACTTTCATACGTTTACCCAAAGAATCCAAAATAATTTGATCGCTAATATCAATTTTTTCACGTAGAGATTCTAGTTCTTTCTGATAGCTCTCCTCATCGGTAGTTTCTTTTCTGATTTTTAAATCATTCATGATTTCTACTAAACGAGAAGGTGTCACCTGCTGTTTAGCATCACTCCAAGCATTGTCAGGATCCCAATGACTCTCGATCATCAAACCATCAAAATTCAAATCTAAGGCCTTTTGGCTCAGATCAAAAATCAAATCTCTTCTGCCAGCGATGTGAGAAGGGTCACAAATCAATGGCATGTCTGGAAAATTGTTTTGAAATTCCACCGCAATTTGCCATTCAGGATTGTTACGGTATTTGGATTTATCATATGTAGAAAATCCTCTATGGATAACCCCTAATTTTTTGATATTGGCAGAATAAAGTCTTTCCAATCCACCCATCCAAAGTGCTAAATCTGGGTTAACAGGATTCTTTACTAAAACAATTTTATCAGTTCCATTTAAAGCATCGGCAATCTCTTGTACAATGAATGGACTCACAGTTGACCTTGCACCGATCCATAGGATGTCAATGTCAGCCTCTAAAGCCAATTTTACGTGGTCTTTATTAGCGACCTCTGTAGAAATCAATAATCCAGTTTGATCCTTTACCTTTTTCAGCCAATCAAGGCCTATTGCTCCCACTCCTTCAAACATTCCAGGCCTAGTTCGGGGTTTCCAAATTCCCGCTCGGTAAACTGTTACATCGGTTCCCTCAAGTTCGTGTGCGATTTTAAGAACTTGTTCCTCAGTTTCTGCACTACAAGGACCTGCAATGACTAATGGGTGGTCCAATCCTAAATTACGCAGCCAACTACTCATTTCTTTACTGTTTTCCATATTTAATTCTTGGTTTTAGTTTTGGAAATACCTTCCAAAATCTCTCGAATACTATTGATTTCAACTATTTGTTGATGTAATTCGTCAAATTTATCGGCTTCCAAAAGATATTTAAATTGACTTAAGTTTTTAATGTATTGTGATAATGTACCACTTATGTTTTCTTTATTCTGCTTAAAAATAGGAATCCACATATTGGGAGAGCTTTTAGCCAAACGAACGGTAGAGGAAAAACCACTACCCGCCAAATCAAAAATCGCAGAATGATCTTTTTCTTTTTCGATTACAGTTTTACCTAACATGTAAGAACTGATATGAGACAAATGGGAAACATAGGTAATGTGTTGATCATGTTCAATGGGGTCCATTTCTCTAAGGTTCATTCCTATTTTTTTGAACCAATCTTGCGCCCATTCCAATAGATCAGGACGTGTCTTTTGAGTTTCACAAAGAATTTGAATCTTGTCGCGAAATAAATCTGGCAATGCGGCAGAAGGACCTGAGTGCTCAGTGCCTGCTATTGGGTGAGTTGCCAAAAATTGTCCCCTTTTGGAGTGAAGCGCCACTTGTTCGCAAATTGCTCCTTTGGTGGAACCAAAATCCATTATTAATCCATTATCATTGACCTCATCTAATAGATAAACCAAACGGTCCATGGCTATGTCTACTGGAATCGCCAAGAGGATTATATCCATTTCCTTGATCAAGTTATCCTCTAGTCTGTAGTCGATGAGTCCCAAATCAAGAGACTTCTGCAGGTTGGTCTCACTCCTGTTACTCCCGTATATCTCCACATCCGGAATATATTCACGAGCAGATAAAGCAAGTGAACCTCCGATTAATCCAACACCAATTATACCTACTTTCATTTAATACTAATTCTTTTTATAGCTTTACTAATCTGAACCGCCTCAACGCATAGAGAGAAACGGATGAATCCTTCACCTTGGCTGCCAAATATACTTCCTGGAGTTATAAAAACATGATGTTTTTGTAAAATTTCCTCTATGAATTCCAGAGAGGTTTTGGAGGTATCTTTCAACTTGGCCCAAACAAATAATCCACTACTATTAATATCAAAATCAGTATATAAAATACTGGCCAGTTTAAAAATCAGTTTTCTTCTTTTGAAATAGACCTCGTTAAGTTGTTTGAACCAACTTTCTTGAATTTGTAAAGCTGCAATAGCTCCCTTTTGAATACCATAAAACATCCCAGAATCCATATTACTTTTTACCTTTAGAATAGCATTGATGTTTTCTTTGTTACCCAAGACCATTCCAACACGCCAGCCTCCCATGTTAAATGACTTACTCAATGAGTTCAATTCCATAGCTACCTCTGTGGCACCTTTTACAGATAAGATACTTTGGGGTTGATCAGTTAAAATAAAACTGTAAGGGTTGTCATTAACCAATAATATCCCTTTTCCTTTTGCCCAAGAAATTAAATTTTCAAAAGTTGAAAGCTGGGCGTTGGCCCCTGTAGGCATATTTGGATAATTAATCCACATCAGCTTGACGCCTGACGTATCCATTTGATTCAATTCCTCAAGATCGGGTTGCCAATTATTATAAGACTTAAGATCGTAAAAGACCGGTTCTGCTTCCACTAATTTAGTTACCGATTGGTAAGTTGGATAACCTGGATTGGGAATTAGCACTTTATCTCCTGCATTCAAAAAGGCCATTGATATAAGCATTATACCCTCTTTAGAACCCATTAATGGTAAAATTTCACTATTAGGGTCCGCAGCATGATTGTAGTACTTTTTATAAAAATCAGCAATAGCTTTTCGGAGTTCATGAAGCCCCTGATAACTTTGGTATTGATGCACCTTTGGGTGATCAAAACTTTCCTTAAGAGCATCCACTACATTGGGGTGAGCAGGTAAATCTGGACTCCCTATACCCATGTTAATTATAGGTTTTCCTTCTTCTATCATAGCGGCCACCTCTCTCAATTTTTTGGAAAAGTAGTATTCTTGGACCGAATTTAATCTTCTTGCTATCATGATTTTCCAGAGGTGTATTCGCCTAATACCTTAAAGGCAGTGGCCATAATTTCTATTCTCGATTTTGCTTTGAAATAGTCATTTAGATCACAGAAAGTAACATCAACAAAAAAAGCATATTTACCCGGTGTCTCTATTACAGGTAGTGATTGAATTTTAGTCAGATTGAGGTTACAATCATTTACTATATTTAGTGCCGTAGCCAAACTCCCACGCTTGTGATCCAAAACAAATTTCCATGCCGCTTTAGTGAATTTGTTCTGTTTGTCAATTGCTTCTTTTTGGACAATCACAAAACGTGTCACATTACTTTTAATCGATTGGATAGAAGGACTCAAAACTTCTAAACCATATATCTGAGCTGCTCTTTTTCCTGCAATAGCTCCCTTTGCCATAGCCATTTTCTTACTTATATCAAGTGCCTCTTTTGCTGTATCATGACTTTCAACCAACTTTATGTGAGGGTAATTGAAAAAAAACTTTTTACACTGCAACAATGCCATTGGATGCGAATGAACTTCTTGGATGTCCTCAATTTTTTGACCTGGTAAAGCCATTAAATTAAGATCTATATTCAAATAATACTCCCCTGTAATTATGAGACCATATTGATCCATTAGGGCATAATTTGGCAATATAGATCCAGCTATTGAATTCTCTATAGCCATAACAGCTTGATCACAATCGCCTTGCGCAACTGCTCTAGCTAAAGTATCGAAATTTATGCATTCCATTAGCTTAGGAGTAAACTCAAAGTATTCCCTTACCACCTGCTCGTGGAATGATCCTTTAACACCCTGAATGGCAATTTTTTGTGTCATGGCTAAAAAAAAAGTCCCGATAAATCAGGACTTTTTGTATAATGAATTTAATGATTATTACAAAGTCCTAACTTCTCCAGTATAGAAGAAATTAAAAGAAGTGTAGTAAAAATATTTGTTGATCATTTCTAAAATATTGGCACAAATGTATGATAGGTTTTTACAAAAACAAATCATTTTATGTATTTTTTGTATTTTAAAAATATTAACTCAAATATAACTACTTCGAACAAAACCTTTGATTTATTAATCATTTTAAAATTATATAGCAGATTAAACATTTTATATAAAATTTTTAAAAGCATAGTTTGAAATTAAGGCTGATTTGATTGCTTAGTTATTAATATTTCTAATTCACATAATTATTTAAATTTGAATTATATGGGGCTTAGAACTTTTTCAAAAAAAATTAATAATTTTTTAATGATATTGAATATTATCAAGCTTAAGAATCAATTTTATAAAATTTGCTTTACATAGGTTCTAAAAGCGTTTAGAAATGATTACAGTGAATTTATGAATTCGTTTTTCAATTGAAATTAATAATTGTATTGGGTTAATTACAGAATATTGCAATTAAATAGTGGTCTTTTCAAATTTATTTATAAGGTAAAAAGATTTACAGCTTTTTTCTAGAGATTTTTACTAATGGTTAAAAACTGATCCTTAAAAACTCACATCATGTTCATTTTAAAATTTTAAGCTCATTAAAGTGGATTTAAGTTATAATATCAAAAAGACAATTAATAAAATTACTTGGTCCACCTAAATACGATTTATATTATTGAGGATTCCTATTATTCGGTTAAATGCTATAAATGTCACGCAATGTGATATCTATTTTAAAAAAAGGTTTACTTGGGGAAAATCAGTTTATAAACTTGATAAAAATAATAGAAAAAAGCCAACAACTTGACGTAACATATCGTACGAGAATTATTGTATAGAGCTATAATTATTTCAAGAACTGATCCAATCCTTATTCGAAAAAATATTAATACCTAAATTTGTAATTTATATGTTTTGGCGATGCATTATTACTTTATAAATAAAATCACGAAATACAACTCAAAAGAATAGGCTTTGGGAATCAAAATAAAACAATTATCTAAGAGTTACGGCAAAACCTCTGCACTAAAAGATATCTCATTGAACTTTGAGAGAAATGGGGTAGTTGGATTATTGGGTCCCAACGGTGCAGGAAAAACAACTTTGATGAAAATTTTGATGGGCTATCTAAATCAATGGCAAGGTGAAGTTGAAATTGGGAGCTTTGATATACGAAAAAACCTAAAAAAAGCACAAAAACAAATGGGATATCTGCCTGAAAACAATCCCCTTTACCCAGAAATGTATGTAAAAGAATACCTCAAGTTTACAGGAGATTTATACGCCCTAGGGGAACTACCAATTGATAAAGTGGCTAGAAAGACTGGGCTAACTGATCATGTTGACAAAAAAATTGGAACTCTTTCCAAAGGTTATAAACAACGAGTAGGATTGGCCGCAGCACTTCTCCATGATCCCAAATACCTAATCCTTGATGAACCAACTACTGGGCTCGATCCCAATCAGTTAATAGAAATAAGAAAATTAATCCAAACACTTGGGAAAGAAAAACTGGTTTTCCTATCTACCCATATCCTACAAGAGTTAGAGGCCATGTGTGACAGGGTAGTTATACTAAACAAAGGAGAGGTGGTATTAAACCAAACACTTATTGAACTAAAAACTGATGAACTCCAAGTGTTATCCGTGAGTTTTGATTACCGAGTGGAGAATTTGGCATTGCAAAAAATTCCGAACACCAAAACAATAGTTAATACTCATGATTTTGATTACGAATTAACTTTTGACACCCAAAAGGATATGCGTCCAGCAGTTTTTGATTTTGCTCACGACAATGGACTCAAAATTTTAAGTCTGCAACAAAAAAATGAAGGGTTGGAAAAGAAATTCAGTGCCCTTACCAAAGAGAGTTTAAAATAAAATGCTAGTGATTTTTTTATATTCTTGGAATTCATTTAAATCTAGTAATGTAAAAAAAATAACAAAATCTTCTTTTGTTTCATTAGTTTAATAAATTCAACAATATAGTTCTATTTCTAAAACGAACTACTTGTCCTCGGCTTTCGCTCCACAAACAATTAATTTTTGATGTAAATCTAACCACCCCAAAAAAATCACTAGGATTAGAATATAAAATATCCTAATCCACTTACTGACCTTGATTTAGATTTTTAATATGTTTCTCCAAGTTTTTATCAATAGCTCGCCCACCTTAATAGATTTAAAAAAGTATTATGTTTTTATGGCACCTCCTCTTTGTCTAGTTATATTGTCGATAATTAAAAATCAAGATCAATTAAGAAGTATTGTAATCTATTAACTGAGTCCAACAAATAAAATATGGGGAATGGCATTGACATTATAATTGTTTCGATTTTTTTTAATAATTTTCTACATTCAAGAAGATGAAATATAAGATTGGGGTTGAGTATTTTTGGCTTCTGAAAAATATTTTTTAAAGGACATACTTACTGATTTTTTCCTTTTTCAAGTAATTTTTCCCACTTTAGTCACAAATTAAAATTTATTTTTCGGGACAATGATGGAACTTGGTCAGGCTTTAAGTTACCTTGAATGTCAATTTTTAGATAAGTGGAATATACTTTTTTACTTATTAAGTATTACAATTATATCAATCCCACTGTAACAAGCTTGCCACATTAAAAGTAATTTTATAGGACTGGCTCTCTTAACTTATCCTTGATTTTCCGATTTATAATCTAATATAACTTTATATAAGTTTTCATTATGGTCTTAAGAAAGATAGTCTTGATTGACTCTATTAAGATTGACTTTCATAAAGTTTAGAGTAATTAGATTTTGATTTAAGTATAGAACTCAGAATTTGAGATACTGTTTCATTTTCTATCAAAAAGGCATCATGTCCATGAATGGATTTAATCTCATGATAGAAGATATTTTTTTTTAACTTTTTCAACCTTTTTAGGGTTTTTTGATCCTCCTCTGCGGTGAAAAACAGATCACTATCAATGGCAATTAAATGAATATTAGACGAGATAGTTTCAACAATTTTTTCTAAGCTGTCTCCATTTCGGGTAATATCAATGGATGCCAATAAATGGTTTACAGTTTTGTAAGCATCTAATAAAAATCGGTCTTGCAACTTGTCGCCATGATGAATCAGCCAGCTTTCAACATTGAAAATACCTTTATCTTTATTAACGGTCCTACCAAACCGCTCAGTAAAGGAGGCAGGCGTTCTATAGGTTAACATAGCATGAATTCGTGCATCTTTAATGGGTTGATTGGAGTTTTCTAAAATTCTTTTTTGTAGGTAGGTATTGGCAATGATCCAATCGGAAGCTTTCCAGTCCGCAGCGACAGGTATTAAATTTTCTGTCAACGAAGGGTACAAAGCGGCCATTTCCCAAGCAATTCCTCCGCCAATTGATCCACCAATCAAAGCAAAAAGTTTTTGGATCCCTAAAATTTGTAATCCTTGATAGAATATTTCAGCAATATCACCGGTATGAAAGTCCTCGTATTTTTCAAGAGTATAATCATTTACTCCATTACCAGGAATATTAAAAGCAAGTACTGAAAAATGATATGTATCAATGGTCAGATTTGGTCCAACAATTTCACTCCACCAACCTTGATGACCAGTGACATTAGAGTCACCGGTCAAGGAATGGTTGATAAGTATTACAGGTGCGTTGTGGAATGATTGTCCAAAGTGCTGATAGTGTAAACCGATATGATCATAGACAACACCTGAATCTGTAGTGAAATTATCAATGGATATGGTTTTAACCTCAGCCATTTATAAAGTTTATATACTTTTTAGTGCTTGATCTAAATCATTTTTAAGATCCTCTAAATTTTCTATCCCAACAGACAATCTAACCAATTCTGGGGTTACTCCTGTACTTTTTTGTTCTTCCTCATTCAACTGGGAATGAGTAGTACTGGAAGGATGGATGATCAATGATTTGGTATCACCTATATTGGCCAAAAGAGCAAATATATTGGTGCTTTCAGTCAGCTTTTTTCCAGCCTCAAATCCTTTCTTCAATCCAAAAGTGACAATTCCACTTTTTCCATTGGGTAAATATTCGTTTGCTAAATCTGCGTATTTGGAGGACTCCAATCCAGGATAATTCACCCAACTAACTTCGTCTCGAAATTCCAACCATTGAGCAAGTTCTAGCGCATTTTCTGAATGTTTTTTCATTCTAACGTCTAAGGTTTCTAGACCTTGAATGACTTGGAAACTGTTAAGAGGACTGGGAGCACTTCCCAAATCTCTTAACCCTTCAACTCTTACTCTAGCAATAAAAGCAATGGGGCCTAAAGCGTCGTGATACTTCAATCCATGATAAGAAGGAGAGGGCTCCGTAAACTCTGGAAAATTTCCATTGGAATAATCAAAAGTTCCAGCATCGATTATTACGCCACCTAGAGTAGTTCCATTTCCAGTGATGTATTTAGTTAATGAGTGAATAACTATATTAGCACCATAAAGAATTGGATTCAATAGTGCTGGAGTTGCAATTGTATTATCAACAATAAAAGGAACTCCTGCTGCTTTAGCTTTTTCGCTGATTCCTTTCAAATCTAAAACATCCAATTTAGGATTCCCTAAAGATTCAGCAAAAAATGCTCTAGTATTTGGTTGAACAGCTTTTGTAAAATTCTCTACATCGTCTGGATCAACAAATGTTGTAGTGATCCCAAATCGTGGTAAAGTATTGTTTAACATATTGTAAGTACCTCCATAAAGACTATTTGACGCCACGATGTGATCTCCAGACTTGAGTAAAGTCATAAATGTCGTTGCAATGGCCGCTGTACCAGATGCTGTAGCTACTGCTGCTACTCCACCTTCAACTGCTGCCAATCGTTGTTCGAGGATGTCGTTGGTAGGGTTATTCAAACGGGTGTAAATGTATCCCGCCTCAGTCAATGCGAATAAATTGGCTGCATGATCTGAGTCATTAAACACATAAGAAGTTGATTGATAAATAGGAACAGCTCTTGTCCCCTGGGTTTGTGACACATCATGCCCAGCATGAAGTGCATTTGTCGCTAGTTTTAAGCTCATAATTGAAAAGTGTTTTTAATTTCATTTAAATAATCTAGTTTTTCCCAAGTAAATAGTTCAACAGTTTTCTCCACCCTCCCACAATAGGGGGATTCAAAAATTTTTGTAATATCTTGGGGCTTTCTTCCCATATGACCGTAAGCAGCAGTCTCAAGGTATATGGGGTTTCTAAGTTTTAGTCTGTTTTCGATGGCATAAGGTCTTAAATCAAAAATTTCACTCACCTTATCAGCGATTTCGGAATCAGATAAATTTATATTTGAACTATTGTAGGTATTGATATTGATTGATGTAGGTTCAACCACACCAATAGCATAACTCAATTGTACCAATATTTCTTCTGCTACTCCTGCTGCCACTAAGTTTTTGGCAATATGTCTAGCTGCATAGGCAGCACTTCGATCTACCTTACTGGGGTCTTTTCCGCTAAATGCTCCTCCCCCATGGGCGCCTTTACCACCATAGGTGTCAACAATAATTTTTCTTCCTGTTAATCCAGTATCTCCATTAGGACCACCAATAACAAATTTTCCAGTAGGGTTAATATGATAAATTATGTCGTCATTAAATAATTCTTTAATATTTACTGGTTCTTTTTCTACCACTTTCTGAATGGCTATATTGATAATGTCACTTTTAATTTTTTCCAACATTTTTTCATCGTCTTCTAAGAATTGATCATGTTGGGTTGAAACCACTACAGTATCGATTCTTAGAGGTTGGCCCTCGTCACTATACTCTATAGTAACCTGTGATTTAGCATCGGGTCGTAAGTAAGAAATTTCTTTATTATTCCTCCTTATATTGGCCAGCTCGATTAATATTTTGTGAGACAGATCCAATGCCAATGGAATAAAGTTATCTGTTTCGCTGGTTGCGTAACCAAACATAATTCCTTGGTCACCGGCGCCTTGATTGTATTTCTCAGCTCTATCAACTCCTCGATTTATGTCCTGTGATTGTTCGTGTATTAGGGAAATTACCCCACAGGAATTGCCGCTGAATTGATATTCGTCTTTAGTGTAACCAATCTTGTTAATGGTTTCACGAGCGATGGCTTGGACATCTAGGTAAGTTTGACTTTTAACTTCTCCTGCTAATATTGCCTGTCCAGTTGTAACAAGTGTTTCACAGGCTACCTTACTTTCAGGGTCAAATGCAATAAAATTATCTAATAGTGCATCACTGATTTGATCAGCAACTTTATCTGGATGACCTTCACTTACAGACTCAGATGTAAAAAAATATGACATGTATTAGTTGCTTTTATCGGGCGGATCTGACAGAGTACGTCTTAAAGCAACACTGCTTTAGCATTTTTTTGTGAGGTTGCAATCAGTCAAATCCTTCCTCGATTTATAT
>CENP01103634.1_pt1 | contig 17619 bp, 35 predicted proteins | sample 361281 | NCBI WGS metagenome assembly CENP01 (sample SAMEA2591122, study PRJEB7988) | marine metagenome | biome: marine biome (ENVO:00000447); feature: deep chlorophyll maximum layer (ENVO:xxxxxxxx); material: saline water (ENVO:00002010), including plankton (ENVO:xxxxxxxx) | depth 70 m | reverse complement strand
AGGATTTCTTTCGTAGATTTTTTCTCTTTTCTTTTTTCTTTTCATACTGGTAATACTCCTAAACTTTCAAATTGTGTAGACCAATCTCTACAAATATCCATAACTCTTTTTCTATTCTTAAAATTAACTTTTCTATTATCTAGTAGTGTTTCAAATAACTTATCAATACCAGCACCTAACTGTAAGTTAATATGTTTCTTAAATTTAAACTTCTTAAATTCATCAAATGAGTTTACAACATTATGTTTTTGAAATGGCTCATTCAATTCGTACCAATCTTTATTGTAAAAATAATCTTTGACACTAAACGACAAATAAGGTGTAATCAATTGTTTATCATTGTTTCTAGCTATTCTTTCGTGCCATAGATAACCTGCTTGATTATAATAGTCAAAATAATTATCTCTAAACTCATCAAATTTTTCTTTTGTTTTACCTTTAGTATAATGTAAAATAGCTTTCTTACTTATACCATAGTAACCATCTGCTGCCCAACCACTTATTACTGCTTTCTCTTTTATCTCTGGATACACATACAAGAACGGAAAGCAACATTCAAAATGTGTTTTCTTTTTACATAATATTTCTTTAGCAAGTCTAAAAAAATCATCTTCTATTTTATCAGTAGGTACAACTACAACTTTATAATTCCAATTAAACTTCTCTGCAACTTCTACAGCTTTTTGTGAGTCATAAGTTGGTTGACCTTCTAAATGAAACGTATAAGCAGTTATCTTTTTACCTAATCTATTAGCAGCGAATGCCGTAGATAAACTATCAACACCTCCAGATAATAATACAGCGACCTCACTATCTTCTGTTTGTCCTTGTATTTCCTGTGTTAATAATTGATCTATCACTTTTTAAATGGGTCTTTTTTGACAAAATACTTATTTAACATTTCTAGCTGGTCGTCATATTCTGCTATGATACCTAATTCTTTTTCAATAGTTTCAATGTGGTCAGGATGTTCTGCAACACCTACAGTGTTTTGTAACAAGTTTTCTACATTGACTCTATGTTTTTCTATATGACCTTCAGCGTGTTTCTTTATTGCTTCTAATAATGCATTTCTTAATGACATATAATTCCTTTGTTGTTTGTATTATGTATGTGGCGTGTTTGCATCACGCCACACACTTGGATTACTAGTTAATTGGCGCTAGTTCTGATCTCTTTACAGAAACCTTGTGGTTGTTATACTTGAATTTAGTTCCGTATAACGCTTTAATACCAGCAGCAACTATTGCTCTTGTAGGAGCACCAATTCTGTAGTATGTTCTACCAGCCACTTTATTACCGTAGACCATATAGCCTTCAGCTCTTAAAGTGTCAATCATTGATCTTGGTGATTCCAAATCAAATTTATTTTGAATTGTTGACCAAGCAACGTTTTCACCTTTTTGTAAAAGGTTTAAAACTTTCTGTTTCTTTGAAAGTTTTTTTCTGCCTCTAGTTTCAGCAGTTCTTTTAGTTACTTTTACAGTAACTAGTTCGTCTTTAACGAACAGGTTTTTGATATAATTAAACATTATATATTACTCCTTTTTATATTTGAGTTTAACAAAACTATTTTACAACCTGTCAAGGCGATTCCTATGGAATTCTGTTTACTCATCTAAATCCTTATCTGGATCAAATAATACACCAGTTTGGTTTAGATCATTTAATTCTTCTTTTACATCTTTACTAATTGGTTTAGATGTCATTGCTTTTAATACTGGCTCGTAATTAATTTTAGCTTGTGGTTGACCTGATTTATTATCTTTTAAAATAACCATCTTATCTGATAATGTTTGTGCTGGATGTTTTAATCCAAAATCTCTGTATATCATACCACGCATTACATCTACTAATAGTGCCAAGTCTTGCATAAATACTTTTGATTGAGTCTTCATAGCCAAATCAACAAACTGTCTTAATAAATTCATACTAATATCATCTACTGCTGTTTCAACAAATTTTTTAGTTTGTTGTTGTTTAATTTGTTTGGCTACCTTCTCACCCATTTTACGTCTTTGTTCATCAAGTTCCCTACTTCTATGATTAACAATCCGATCTGTTGGAAAGTGTATTATTTTATCATCACTCACTAATAATCTCACCTTTAAAATTCACTTTCCCTTGTTCAACAAAATATTCAACAAGTTGGTTATATCCACCGACTAACTTACCGTCAATCTTTATTTGTGGCATAGTTCTTACTTTTTTACCAATGTCTTCTAACATCTCATCTACTGAAGAGAAAGATTCCATCATCTTTTCCTCATACTCAAGGCCAAGTGTCTTTAACAGATGTTTGGCCTTGGTACAATAGGCACAATTGTTCTTACTGTATATTGTTATTTTCATTTTCTTTACCTATTAAGTTATCATAAGCAATTTTAGCTTTTTCTTTTACATTATAAGCATCAACTGCTTCTGCTATTGTGAAATTGTACATTTTATTGTACTCACCTAATGGTAATCTCAAACCAATCCACGCTCTATAATAACCGTTTTTAGTTATTGTTACATCTTTGGCAAAGATTTCATAACCTCTAACAGGTGTATCTTTAATCAAGTTAACTATAACTGATTCTACTTCCGATACAGTTGTTTTGTTATGTTGTTTTCCCAACTCTGTAATGAATTGTTTTGATGATTTGTTCATCTCACCTTTAACAATATCAGCAAGTTCTGCCTTAGCAATCATCATACCTTTTTCAATCGCCAAGTTTAGATCAGGTGACACTGCAGTACCGACACCAAAGATACACATTCTATCTTTGTCTTTACCGAATAAAGGTGTATCACACGCTTTACTTTCAGAAAAGTCAGCCATATACCATTTTGGTACTTCATTTAAGACTTTACCCTTCTCTGACTTCATTTTGTAAGAACCAGCACAATTGGCTACTAATAACCCTGCTGCGATGATACCTACTATCTTACCATACTTCATCATATATTAATTTACCTCACTTTTTATATTATATACTAGGTCTTGCAATTTGTCAAGTCCTAAAGATATATAGTCTAAAAATTCAGCCCCTGATATACCCGTAACTATTACAAAAACTAGTGAGATTATGATTAAATTCTTAATCATTTTACCTCCCATTCACCGTTCTGTTGTAAACACACTTTTCCGAACGACTTAAAAGCGTGATTAGGTCTGCTGTACATTCTACAGTATTCAGGAGTTGCCACATCTCTATAATAAAATTGAGCAAATAGCTGCCAATACGAAGGACCATCTACCGTTTTTCTTCCATCAGCACACTCCAAAATTTCTTCTTTGATAATTGTATTATCAGTTTCTTTTATAATCACTTTAACATAACAATATTGATCTGCTGCGTCTTTAGGTTCAACAGTTGTAATTTTGTTATAATAAACTTTATCGCCGTCTTTTTCAATCTTTTCTATTTTATCTAAAATCTCAATTACTTTTACATTCTCAACAGGATATGTCTTCTCTGACAAATCACCATTTTCATTACCAAACACATATGTGCATATGAGTATAGCAAAAATTGTGTACATCATTAGTTCCAAATATTTTCTAGGATCAAATGGCATTAGTTTTTCTCAATCCATCTACCATCTGGCATTTGACACGCTGTACCAAAGTTTACTTTTCTATTGATACCTCCGATACCTATTAAAGGCCATTGGTTTGTTATATCTACAGTTGATTCATAATCTTTACACTTGATTGTTTCAACCATATATGTACTTGTAGTTTTAATAATTCCACTATTACCTGTATTTGAGTTGTACCAATTAGTGTATGTAGAACCATTAGGACTTTTGTTCATATGGTCAACAAACATTGCATTGTGTACATCAGCGTCTGACTTGTACATAATATCAGCGCCGACAAATGCACCAGTCACAGCACACGCTGCGATGGCATAAGGGTTTTCTACTCCCAAAGCGATACACGAGCCAGTTGTAGTCGTGGCACCTAAAGTGGCACCAACGTGACTACGATTACTGGCTGCGCAGTTATTTAACAACAAGAGAGCAATTAAACTTAAAATAATTTTATTCATATAATTTATTGTAGTCTGTCCAATATTCATTATAAGATTTTCCAAAAACAATTTTATAAAATGTGTCTTTGGGATTTACACTTTGATAAACACTTAATAGTTTATCAAATTTAATATCAAGGTGTTCATAACACTTTGGATTTTCTTCTTTATTTTTTATGTGGTCTTTAAAAAAGTTGATACGATTTTCGTAACACTCTTTTTTAGATGTAGATTTCTTCTCATCTTTCTTTTTTTCTATATCAAACTCTGTGAATAGTAACTCTTTTGTATATTGAAACATATTATTCCTCCATTTTTAGTTTAGTGTTTATATAATACCATAAAAATATCGTATTGTCAATGCCTAAAAAAGTCAATAAAATCAACATTTTAAATAAGAACAAAACAAGAACATCCATAATTATGACGTAAAATCCATACCAGAATCTCTTATTTTACTACACAATTCTGGTCCATTTACACTTTTGATTATGTAATAATCTTCTGTATTGTCAATTACATATTTTCTAGTAAACTCATTCTCTTTCCAAAAGGTCTCAGCTCTAGCAGTGATGGGCCTGATAAAAGCAGTCCCATCATTTTTACTAGTATAAACAAAATCTTTACTGTTCATTACTATCCTTAAAGATTTTATTCCAAGGCCATTTCTTTTTAGCTTCAGCCCAACTCTTTTTTTGATACGCCTTTGACTTCTCTATTTCCATAGAGATATGATTACCTACTTTACTTGGTAACTCACTAACAGCCGTAGCAAATTCCTTTGGTGTTACTTTCTTCTCATCTGCACTTGCCATATTCATTGATATTAGTATCACTACAACCAATGATGCCACAAATAAGATTGTGCTTTTCATATTCCACATTACGTTTTCCTTCCCATAGATTTAAAATCAGCCTTATCTACAACTTGATAATTACCTTTGTTGTATGCAATGCCGATGGTTTTACCTTCAGGCAATTTTACTTTTGGTAAAGTTCTCTTTACACAAGCGCCTGGGATTCTATCACTTGTTGGTATAGAATTTCGTGGTAGACCGTTGATGTCTAATGTCAAATCAGGTAAATCAAAACCTGATAAAGTCTTTTTGAAAGACTCTCTATTAATACTTTTATATTTTTCTTTTATCTTTTTAGTCATAACCTATATAATATCAGGATTTTAAGAATTTGTCAATAATAGTGTAAAACCCCTTATTTTACAAGAAAAAGACACGCTAGGATCGCCGCTAAGCAGGTTTCCCAACACTCTTTGATACTTATATACCCCCCTTTTTTTCATCATTATTCACTGTCTGGTTGTGTGACATTTCATTCTCTAATTCTAACATATCGTGGATTTCTGATTGTACTTTTGCCCACTTATCAAACTCATCAATCTCAGCTTGTATCTTATCTTTAAATGTAATTAGATCATCTTTGGCATCTGCTATCTTACCATCATCAATCTTATCAATAACCGTATCTAACAAATCTACTGTTGCTATTTCGTTTATCATTTTTCCTCCTCTACATCTGTATTAACAATTAAATCATCTTCTTCCTCACTATCAGGATCGGAAGTTACCGTACCAACGTATTCTGTATTGTGGTCACCTGTGCTCACGTCAATATAATCTGTATCAACATCTATGTCTGTGTTTGTTAAACCAGAATTAATTTTATCGTGTTTGATACCACCGTTTTCTAACCACTTATCAAATGCTTCGTCTTCATTGTCAGCAATAATATATTGATCTAGTTTTAAAGTTTTTACTGCAGATATTTTATATACCTTTTTACCTTTATGTTGTTTATATACATCTATCATATGTCCTCCTTAATTCAATTTGTAAATATATTGTCTTTTAGTTTTATAATTTTTTGTAAAGTCTGGATCAAAGTCTTTCCTAAAACCTTGTCTACCATTAAATAACTGACCATAGTCATTAAATAAGTTATCATCACCAGCAGCGGTTTCTGATCCGAACACATCTTCATATGTTTGGTAATACTCGTCTGGATATACAATCTCAATACCAGTGCTACCTAGAAAGTTTGTTGCATCTTCTTTATAAGACTTGTCCATTATGTCTTTGAACATTACTAATCTCTTTTGATAATATTTCTTTTTCTCAATAGGTACGTTTCTGTAAAGAGTAGATGAAGACCAAAAGGTTTCATAACCATCCTCAGGGTCTTGGTACTCTCTCTTATAGACTATATTGAAAGTTTTAAAATATTCACTCATTAATAGTATTTAGCCTTCATTTTGTTTTCTTGTTCTTCTTTAGCAAAGTATAGATGGTCACCAATATTGTGTTTCTCAACAACCATTTCTACGTTGTCTATATTTTCTATCTTATTCTCAGCAGTATTCAAATCAATATTACCTTCTAAATAATCGTTAGTAATTTTGTCAACTTGTTTCTCTACTGAAGTTTCTATGTATTGTTTTATTTTACTCATTTGTTTGTCCTCCTTATATACACATACTATACAGGGTTTTATAGTGGATGTACAGAGTTATTTTGCTAGTAAAATAAGGGTCTATTTAAGATAAAGTAGAACAAAACGAGAACATTCTACTACTTCCAGTTGTCTTTTACCCACTGCTGGTCCGATTCGTGTGGATTCGGTCTGCCGTGAAATACACATATCTTTGCATTAGGGTCTTTTTCAAAGGTCCATTTAGTCTTATGAAATCTTGTTTTGCTACGGTCAAACCATTTATATGATTGTGTCCACTCATTTGGAAAGGGTTTTAATAATGGTTTACCTTGTACATAATGAGTAATCACATTCTGGTCACCTTGTAGTTTTCTATGATTTACTCTTTCATTCATATATGGTTTCCATATTACATCTGACATCACAGCGTTGTTCCATTTCATTACACTAGAATTATAAGTGTTATCTGGTTGTCCAAAATCTCTTGTTATACCAAAGTCCATTTCGTTACCGTGTTCTACAAAACAGTCTATATTTTTTAATATTACAACATCAAGGTCCATATAAAAATTTATACCTTCTAAACCTGTATCAGGATTAAATAGTTGTAGTTTATGCCACCAACCTTCAAAATCGTGTCTTGGAAAAGGTTTAAAGATAATATCACCTTCTACCATTTTATGTATTTTAGTATGATCTGTAAAACAATGAAACTTAAATGGTTTTGTTAAATGTCTTTTGACCATATTGTACAAGTTTTGTACATAGATCGTTTCGTACTTATTACCGTAATATACACAGCATACATTAACCATTTTGTGCTCTCAACGTATTATAAGCAACTCCAGTTTCTATCTCTTTTAATGTGAATTGATTTTCTGCTACAAATTTTAACCATTCATCCATAGTTTTTCTACCAGGTCTTAATGGTTTTTCTATAAACTTTAAATCGTGTGAGGCAACTGGTGCAGCAACATTACTTGTATGTGTTATAATTGGCACTTTATTTAATACAGCATCAATAGCTGATAAACTCATATTTGTAACTAAACAATGACAATCTATTAACCAATCTTTTATATCTGTATTCCAAAATTCATTATGTGGTCTAGGTTTGTTTCTTACTTTAATTTCTCTTTGACTATATTGTCTTATATCTTTTGTAACTGTTTCTATCCATTGTTCCTGTGACATACCATTTATATGCCAAGTTACTGTTGGTGATGATGGACATAACAAAATATGTTTTACCTCACCAGTATACCAACCTTTAAATTCAGTATCTATGCCTTGGTTTTTCAATACGTTTAATCTTTGTCCAGTTCCTACTGAACCACGTTTAGTGTGCATACCACCTTTACATATTCTAAAATATGTTTTATCGTAATCGTGTATGACAGGACTAGGGTATCTTGTAATCTGTTGTGTTAAATAACCTACATCTACAAACCACCATTCTTCGTTTTTCTCTTGTACTTGTGCAATCTCTTTTACATTATTGCCACCAAGACCCCAAAAAAAATGTATAGGTTTCATAGATGTATCTTTCCAGCCTTTTTCTATTGCTGGCCATATTTTATGTGATAAACAATCTGCCTTTTGTAATTTATGAGTGATTATCATATATAGCTTCCTTGTTCTTCAATCTTTTCCATGCATAACCATTTGTAATTTCTTCTAATGTATATTGATTTGATATTAAACTATCTAACCATTGTTCTCTATCTGCTGGGTATAATGGATTTTCTATCTCACTTAAATCTGTTAATGATACAGGCACACCCATAGACATCTTATCACAAAAAGATGGTATACCTTCTATTATGGCATCAACACAAGCAGTTGATTGACAAGTAACAACTGCGTGAGCCTTTTGTAATTCTTCTATATATGGAGTTTTACTATCTTTTGTTCTTATTCTTATTTCTCTTTTAGTATGTTTCTTTAAAGTTTCTACAACATTTTTTTCCCAATCAAATAAACCATACCATCTTCTAACGTGATCTGATGGTGGCAATACTAATACATAACTACCATCATATTTAAATGGTTTTAACTTTATATGTTGTTTAAACTTTCCTAATCTTTCTCTATCTGCTTTATTAAGTTTATCTATGTAAGTCAACATTAAATTGTTTTTTGTAATTCTATAAATCTTATCACCAAATAATTTATTTACACCATGCTTTTGTTCTTTAAAATAATATGCATGGTCAAAATGATAAAAGGTATGTTTAGATTCTTTACACTTTCTAATTATCTCACCAGTTCCTCTTAATATACCAAATACAACACACGGATATTCTAAATGATGTTTTAATGATTCCCATTTAGTTATCTCATACTTATCAACTTCTGTATGCTTTTCGTGCATAATACCATATGCACTTTTAACAAAAGCTCTTATAGGTATATCTGTTAATTGTCTTGTAGAAAAACCTTGAATCATCTTAATCTAATTTGAAAACATTCCGAATAATACTTATACCAGTTAGTTGAATAATCACAATGCTCGTATTCTGAAAACCAAGGTCCACCTTCTGTATAATGTACATTCTTTATATCGTCTTTATGTTCATACTCACCAGCTAACCAGTTCCATTCTAATGGCAATTCACCAATTAAGTCTTCACTTTCTAACCATTTGTATTGATGTAATTCTAAACCACTAGCGCTATTTACATAGTTAGGTGTAAGTGTTGTACACTTTTTACAATTCATCAACATAAAACTAGACCAATTCTTTTTAGGATATGTTGTTTGTACTTGATTTAAAAATTTTACTTTACTCTTTGGTGTGTAATCGTGTTTACATACTTGTACAGCATACCTATCATCTCTTAAACGCCATAGTTCTGCTATATCAGCTTCCATTAACATATCACAATCCATAAACAATGCCCAACCACGATAGTTCATTAAATGTGGTATGATAAATCTACTAAAAGAAAACTCTGTACTTGACAAGCTGTTTCTTTCTCTAACAAAATCATCTTTGATATTATTTAAATATATTGGTGTGATGGCAACAGGTTTAGTTGAGTTCTTTAATATACTATAACTTAATGTATTAAAAGCAACTTTCTCTTTACTATCATAACCTATAAAAACATTTATCATTTATTTCCTTCCGATGGATCAAATCCATAATCATACACTATACTCACTACTGCAAAAATAACGCCTATCATAATAATACCCCATAGGCCTTTATCCCATTCTACAAATAATATATGATACAAAAACTCTAATCCGTTCATTAAAACTTTCTAACAATATGTTTTCTTAATGCTCTAGTTAGTTCTTCTATCTTATCTATAACAGCAATTAAACTAGGGTCTGTTATATAATTACTTTGTTCTTTTAATTTATCATATTCTTTTAATGGTATTGTGACCATTGACTGCTCATTTTCATAAGTCATATCGTGGTCGTGTGTATCTCTATCTATATCATCACTCATAATAACTCCTTATCGTTTAAACTCTGGACTTTTGCCAGATACTTTTCTTTGACCTTTTGTGTGGTCATAAACACTTCCAAGTATTGATCTTGCTTGAACGTGCCCTGTTTTACCATCTCCTAAATTATGATTTTTAATACCATAATTTGCCTCAAATCTTTTTCTCACTAAATCCCATATAAAACTATCGTGTTGTTGTCTTTCATTATATATTAAATCTTTATTATACATATCTTGCATTTCTTGTGCAAACTTCAATGTATGACTATGTTTACAATTCCAATACAAAAAACCACATTCACTATAATGGCTACCTCTACCTAAATAACTCATCATAGAATCATCTCTATGTATATGTTGTGCTATCCATTCTGCATCTATTCTATTATAAAATACACTGTCTGCATCAATACCTATTATACCATCATAATTTTTTGAGTTCTTAATGATAGCATCTGTATATGCATATACTTTGTAACAAAATCTAACGCCATCTTTCCAAAAATCTTTTAACTTATCACCAATAACTTTGTTCTTATTTCTCTCTACAAACTTTTTTAATTGTGGTACCTTTGTATAAAAATCACTGTCTTCATTATAAACTAATAATTCAAATGGCCAATTATATGTGCTTCTAAATCTATGTGCATATTCGTTATATAAAGTATTATTATAACTAGTGACTACTAATATTTTCATATAACTCCTTCCATTTGTTTCCAATTACTTCTGGTGTATAAAATTTTTGAATATGTGCTTGACCTTCTTTTATTTTCTGTAATACCTCTTCAGGATTATTAATCGCCCACAAATATCCATCAACAATATTTTTTCCTATCCAAATATAATCTTTTAAGTTCTCATAACTAGGACAACCTGGTGTGGTAATAACAAATCTACCTAGTCTTAAGGCATCTACTGGTCTATTATTACCTTTACATTGTGTCATATGATCGTTTTTGTTTACAGGTAATACTACCAAATCACTTTCTCTTACTAAACTACCTTGTTTACCAAAAGACCAATCAATTATATTTTTATCAAAAAAGACTTGCATTTCTTTTCTTAAAGCTTTTTCTTCATCTCTACTCATACCTTTATGCCATTTTGGATGTTTTCTAACTTTAGGTATACCTTCTGGTTTATTTGTTATGACTTTTAATTCTGTACCAGGTCTTTTTCGTAATATTTTTTTGTATTCAGAAATCCAATCTATTTGTTTCATATTACCGTGTGATCCATAATATACTAATTTCATATTACCTGATACTCTAAATTTAGCTTTTTCTTCTGGTCTTTCTGTTGGATCAGGTATGATTGTAACTTCTTTTCTACCTGTATATTCTATTACTTTTTCTTTTAATCTTTGACAAGTTGTTGTTATGTGTTTTGCATGCATACAAGTATAGTTCCATTCGTCCTCTGGACCCCACTTTGGATTCCACTTATCATCTGACACATCAAATATATAATTTATATTTTTTGATATTAAATAATCCACATCTTCTCTAGTATGTTTTTTAGCTAATACTACTACATCATCTTTATTACAATCTTTCAAATAATTTATAACTTTACTATTTTTATTATTTTCCGATGGTATTTTTGCCCTCACTCTAAAAGAGTAAGGATATTTTTCATCTTTGACAACAGGTAAATAATATTTTAACATATATCTAATACTGCTTCAATCATTTTATTAAAGCCTTGTTCTCTTTCTTCTGATGTCATTCTTTTTTCATCTACAGAATCATCTAAATGATCTGATATTGTACATACTGATAATGCTTCTTTATCAAATTGAGATGCTAGTGCATATAATATGTGTGTTTCCATTTCTACGGCAACAATTCCTTGTTGTTGTAGTTCTTTCCACCAATTTGGATTTGGATTATAAAAGTAATCATTTGATACAATACTACCAGCGTGTGCATCTGGACATTGTTTCATAAATTTTTCTAGCCATTTATAAGTAACACTTGGACTTAACTGGTATCTATTAACTAAACCATTTGTGATATTACTATCGGTACTAGCTGTGGTAGCTGCTACAATATCGCCTACTCTAGTCTTCTTTGATATACCACCAGCACTTCCAACTCTTATAATACATTTGACATCATAGTGATCGTATAGTTCGTGTATATAGATTCCGTTAGATGCCATTCCCATACCACCAGCTTGTGTGGATATTCTTTTACCTTTGTATGTACCTGTGTATCCCAAACAATTTCTTACTGTGTTCACACACTTGGCGTCATCTAAAAATGTTTCGGCAATCCATTTTGCTCTTAATGGGTCACCAGGTAATAATACTATATCAGCATAATCACCTTTATTTGCATTGTTGTGCGGCGTCATACAACTCCTTCCAATTATTTACTCGTTGTCCATTATATTCTCTATTATATGGATGGTCCATCATAAAAGTATTTAAACCAACAGCCTCTCCATCTTTGGCATAATCTAATCTATCTTCTACCCATATGTAATTTTTACCCTTGTATCTTTCTTCTAGTATTTCTCTTTTAGGTTTTGTAAAGTCACCAGCACAATATATGTAATCAAATATATCACCAAATAAATGTACTAGATTATGTTGTCTTAATCTTTGTGCATACTTATCTGGACCAATCATACTAATCACTTCAAACTTCCAACCTTCTCTATGTAATCTTGTAACATACTCAACGCTATCTCTAAACGCTGGTAAATAACCTAATGAACCTGTTTGATTAAATTCGTTAACTTTATCTAAAGCTTCTTTTTCTGATACACCAAATTGTTTTGACATTTGAAAATGTTGGTCTGTATCTGGTAATCTTATATAACCTTGATCTGCCATCCACACTTTGAATGCAAATGCCCAATCTAATAAAACACCATCACAATCAGTTATTATTGTTTTCATAATCTAATATCATCCTTCTAATTTCAGGCCAAGTACCTAAATCAATATAATCTAATATCTCAATAGCTTTAGAACCAAAGATTGGTGTTTGTTCTATCTCTCTATCTTTTGTGTGTAATTTTAATGTTGACTTTTCCATAAAGTTCATACATACATCAAAAGTTCTTTTTCTAAAAGCAAAGGCACACCAAAATCCATTATAGTTATCTAATCCATCTTGTGGTTTATCTTTGTAATCAATAACATTATTTTCTGGATTTACATATAGTGCACCTTTTGTTTTTAAAATGTCAGCGTTGCTTTCTTTCTTATAAAGAAATGTAAAACCAGTTTCTAATAATGAGTTTTGTACTAGGGTGTACAAGTCATTATTTGGTTTTAATTTCATTAAAGTATCTGGTAACATAACTAAATTATATTCACCAAATAAATGTTTAGCACTTTTTATAGCGCCTGTATATTCTTGTTCATTTGGATTTTGAAATGTAAATGTTATGTTAAACTTATCTTTGTATTTAGCTAGATACTGTATTAGTTCTAGTTTATGTTCATTTATAACAACAACAAACTCTACATCTTTTCTTCCGTAATCTCTAAAGAAATTAAAACAATTATCTATTAGAGCGTTGTCATTATCTAATCTTAATATCTCTTTTGGATATGGTAGATTTAATCTTGTTCCTTTTCCTGCGGCTGGTAATATAACTGTTAATTTACTCATTTGTTTATATAATAATTTAGTATATCTATTTTTTGTTTAGGTGTATAATGTTGAGAGGTACCAGCAGTAAGCCAACAAGTATCATTTGTAATTGTCATATTGTAATTTTTAAACTGTTGTTCACTCTTAACAAAACTATGTTTTAAATTATTTATCTGCCACATATTCATAGGGTGGTCACTCTCTGGTGGATTATCTATCATAATTTTTGCTTGTTCTACGACTTTTTTAGCAGCGTCAGGTGTAAACACAGCTGCAGATACTCCTCCTAAAAATCCTCTTTTTAATCTGGACACTCTATATTGTTCTACTTTATTATTATCACTAGGAAATAATTGTGTCTTAATAGGTATACAATTAATTTGTGTTTCTATTATAAGTTCGTTATGTTCAAAAGGTAAGTTTAACCATCTCAATAGATAAAAATGTTTTCTTTGAGGATTGTCTGTTAAGACAGCTTTACTCCAATTGATATGGTTATCTTCACATAACTTAATCATATCAGGTGTTGGGTTATATAATGCTATGATTTTTTTAAGTTTAGGATAGTATTTGTTACATTGACTAGACCAAAGATGAAAATAATTATTAAAGTAAACTGGATCTGCTGCACAATATAATATCATCTTCTTCCTCTACCATATGAATTACGATAATGAGGTAAGTTACCGTGTGGTATATGTGTTATCTTTACTAACTTTACTTGTTCTGCTTTTGAATTAACATAGATACCCTCTATCTTATCATAACCATTTTGTTTTGCCCACCATACTCTTTTATTACCTGTATGTACAGCTATTCCAGGTATAGGATTTCCGTTTTCATATTTTGGCCATCTTTTTTCAACCATCCAATAACTATCTAAATCTGTATATAAGATAGGATAAATCATACCAACTCTATCCATACTAATTTCTAACTTGTCGTATCTTTTCATCATATAGTTTGTATCATTTGTCAACATTAATTCTTTAACATCAACTAATTCTTTTTTGTAACCAGGTATATCAAACTCTGCTGTTAAGATTTTCATTTTCCTGCATTTGCACCTTGAGTTACAATAGTTCTTAAAACTGTAAAACCAGGATCATTCCAATCAACTTTCTTTTCACATTTTACATCCCATATACTATGAGATACACAGTGTTGTTTCATACAACCAGATAAAATAACAAAACTAATTATCAATAATATTTTTTTCATTGCCATCTACCATCTCTAATATCTATCCACGTTTTAGGATAAATTTGTTTAAATGTTTTTGCATTCACTCTATCTCTATCTAATTTATCAACTACATAGTAGCCTTCTATCTTATGATATTTTCTTTTTCTAGCATACAATACTCTTTGATTACCTACAACACATAGTAAACCTTTTTTTGGTTGACCATTTACGTCTTTAGGCCATCTATCTTTAAACCAATATCTTTCGTATGAAGTAAGAATAATAGGATACAATAAACCTAGTCTATCCATACTCTCTGTTAATCTTTTGAATTGATCTTTTGTTTTTTCTAAATGTTCTGGACCTGGTCTTATAACTATCTCATTGACATCATATTCTTTTACTAGATTACCTAATACTTTTGGATAAACTCTAGCTCTTAATACTCTTATAGGGAAGTATTCTCTATATTTGTATTTTATAATATCAATTAGATTTTTTATTTTTGTCAAAACCATATTTAGCAATATAAAAACTGTCAACAATATCTGTGACAGGATTGTTTAATTTTCCCATATCAAAATCTTTCATCAATTCGTTTTTGTGTTCTTTACAAAAACTATCATACATTAATTGTTTGTCAGCGTTGCCTTTGCCTGATGCAAATTTTTTGACTTGGGTTGGTACAACTGTTTCATAATCTATTCTCTTATCCATCAATCTATATTTTAGAATACCACAATTTTCAGCTATCTGAAATACTGCTTGGCCTTTTGAACCAAAAGAGTATCCTTCAATATACACTTCTAAATTATATAATCCAACATACTCATCTATAATATCTATTACCCATTGAGATAAATTATAAAATCTTTCTATTGGGTCTTTGTATTCTTTGTGTTCTATACCACTAATATTTTTTCCAAAGATACCCATATGTTTTTTTTTACTCGTTAGAAAAAAGAAATTACATTTATCAAAATTAAAACTCTCATCTGCAATACAAACAGCAGGAGAGTTTAAACTGTAATCAATTCCAATTATCTTCTTCTTTGTCTTCGTGGTTGACCCACTCAACTTCTTCTTCATCTTCTACCTCATATCCACAAAAAGGACAAGTAAGAGGTTCTAACTCTTGCTCTTCCTCGTTCCATTCTACTGAATATTTAGTATCACAATTAGAACAATGCTTTTGTGCTTTTTCCATTACAATTTAAATTTCTTAAACTGGTCTTTCTTAACGTCTTGTTTTATTCCACCAATTACATATGATTCAATTTCTGTTTCTTGTGGAGCGTTTTGAGTTGACCTACTATTTAACCAATGTTCTACCCAAGGTAAAGGATTTGTTTTCTGGTCATACTGTGGATTTAATTGTATGCCTTTCATTCTTCTATTTGCCATATACTCTACAAATCGGTGTAATAGTTTTTCTGATAAACCTATCATAGAACCTTTTGAGAATAGATAAGATGCCCATCTCTTTTCTTCATTCAATGCATCATCATACATCTTATAAACTTCTTTCTCACATTCTTTGATAATCTTTGTCATATCTTTATCATTCTCGTGGTCTTTCCAGTTATTAATAATTCTTTGTGACATAGCCAAGTGTTGACTTTCATCTCTAGCAATAAATGATATGATTTTTGCTGAACCTTCTAGTAATTTTAATTCACCAAAAGCAAAACTACAAGCAAAAGATGTATAGAAACGTAAACCTTCTAGTATATTTACTGTCACCATTGCTAGATATAATCTTTTCTTTAACTCGTACAAGTCAACTTTATCTGGTGTTAATGTCCATTGATAACCCATTTTGATTAGATCATCATAAGTTTTAGTTACACTAGCTGCTCTCTTTTCTATCTTCTCGTCTTGTATGATAGTATCAAAAACTTCTGTAGGATCAGAATATAAATTTTTAATAATGTATGTGTAACTTCTACTATGTATTGTTTCCATAAAATCCCAAGTTACAATGCAACCTTCTACTTCTGGTAATGATACAAATGGTAAAAATGCTAGACAAGGACCTCTACCTTGTACACTATCTAACATAGTTTGGTACTTTAGATTAGAAGTAAAAATAAACTTCTGTTGTTCAGATAATGTTTGATAATCGTTTCTATCTTTTTGTAAAGACACTTCTTCTGGTCTCCAAAAATATCCTAACTGTTGCTGATTTAGTTTATCAAAAATAGGATACTTCATATTATCATATCTTTGTACAGATAGATCAGGTCCAAAAAACATTAACTGTTTTGTAACGTCTAAATTTTTGTCTTTGTTAAATACACTTTTAGCCATTAAATTGTACACGAGTCACAATTCTCGTCCTCCTGTTTAGGTTTATCATCTTCAGGTACGTTATCAACAAACCCTATTGGATGTGCAGGTTCGTCAATGTCTTTTTTAGCATCGTATGTGTTTTGATAATAACTTGTTTTCCAACCCATTTTATACGTTGTCAATAAGTCTTGTGCCATTACTGATACAGGTACTTGATTGTCTTCGTAATTTTCTGGATTGTAAGACCAATTACCACTTATAGCTTGGTCAAAATACTTCTGCATTACTGCAACGATATTTATATATCCAGTCATCTCACGCATATCCCATAATAATGTATAGAAGTTTTTAAGTCTTTGATAATCTGGCACAACTTGTTTTAGTGGACCTTTTTTAGATTTCTTAACACTTAAATAATCTCTAGGTGGTTCAATGCCGTTGGTAGCATTTGAAACCACGCTAGAGGATTCTGATGGCATTTGGGCTGAGAGTGTGCTATGTCGGAGCCCAGTTGCTTTTATATCTTTTCTCAATTTTTCCCAATTCAAAGATAGTTTACGATTTACAATCTCATCTACCTCTTTCTTATAGGTGT
>CENP01239160.1_pt1 | contig 17631 bp, 14 predicted proteins | sample 361281 | NCBI WGS metagenome assembly CENP01 (sample SAMEA2591122, study PRJEB7988) | marine metagenome | biome: marine biome (ENVO:00000447); feature: deep chlorophyll maximum layer (ENVO:xxxxxxxx); material: saline water (ENVO:00002010), including plankton (ENVO:xxxxxxxx) | depth 70 m | reverse complement strand
ATGGTTCTATTCACTTGTATCTTTCGATACGCGCTGTCATTCTTAATTATTATTTTCAATGAACGTTAACTATATTCTCATACCTAAAATTATTTAATTATTAGGCGTTTTAGCGGATGCAAATATAAAACCCTTTTTACTTCTTACAAGATGTTTTTAACTTTTATTTTTATTTTTTTTAAAATCCTATGACAACTTCTGAATATAATTGAGTTAATCTATTCAAAAAAGTTCCAAATTAAACCAAACCGAATAGAAAAGTCTCGATAGGGAACAAATGGTGCTGCATAATAATCATAGGGGCTATCAATATTTATTAAATGTTCTATTGTAGATGAAATATTTTCAAGTTTTAGAAAAATTCGCGAGCTTTTAATTTTTGCATTAAAAAAAAAGTCAATTCTTGGATACTCTCCTATCTTAGTATTATTTTGAGTAACAAATTCAGCCAAAAGCGGATTATATTGATCCGCGTAGTAACCTGTAAAAAAAACAAAAGTAAATCCTGACTGAAAAAATAAAGCCTTATTAAAAATTGATGAGGTCAACATAAATGTACTTCGAATTAACCATTCAGGTACATTAAGAGCTAGTGGTCCACTAAGAAGCTCTTCTAATTCTTCCTCTTGATTTACCTCCTGGAATTGAATGTTATTAACCCATGAGAACTTTCCTAAGTCCAACCTGTTATCTAATCTAAGCTTAAAATAATCTATTTTTTTATTGGTTTGAAAGACCTCTACTCTGAATTTTTCATTCAAATTTATTAAACGTGTTGCATTATTGAAAAATGTAAAATTATTTATTGAAGTCCACTCTCCACTTAAACTTCCCCACCTAGAGTGAGATAAAATTATGGACTGAGTTTTAAAATCCTCATTATTTAAATTTGTATTTTCCCAATTATAACCTTTAAAATCACTTTGAGTTAAATAAAAATTAAAATCTAATGGTTGCGATCTATGTTTATATGATGCTTCAATAAAAAACTCTTTCATTATAGAGCGAGATACATTGAACTCAAATGCTTTTGTAGAATATTCATTTTTTAATGATTTATATATCGATGCTTTAATTTTAATTCCAGAAACTTTTTTTTCCCAATCACCTTTTACAGCAATTTGACTTGCATTTATTCTATTTGAAAAAATAGTGTCTTTATCGTATTCATTTAAACCCAATTTATAGTCCCAATTATGATGATATAGATCCAAATTAAGCTCTCCTAAGATTTTATTTTTATAATTGAGAAAAAGATTGTTATCTACAGAACTAAATGAGATTGAGTCATTAATATTATTAGTTACATATGCCTCGTCAAAATAAAAACCAGGGCGCATCTGAGTGTATTGATATGTTTTATTCTCTAAAATAGCCCTGTAGCCAATTGCCATTTTATAAAGTGTAGTATCTTTTGCTTCAGACATAATTTGAAAACGATGTTCCATAAAATAGCGTTTACCTTTGAGAATGTTATCTGCTATTAGATGGGTGTCTAAACGGTTTCTATCCAAGAATCCATCATAAAAGACAATTTGTTCGTTACCTTCTTCATCTAAAATAGGGTTACCAGCCTCATCCGCACTCACATAATTTGGAGCATTTTCAAAAAAATAGTTCGAATCATTTGTTAATCCACCATTAACTTGGTTTTCAAGAGACTGTGTTGTCTGATGAATACGTAAACGATATTTTTGATTATAAGTTTGATATTGTGAGCTAAATCTAAATTGTCTTGAACGGCTTAGAGAAGATAGATATTTTCCTAAAGACCTAAAGCCCTTAAATGAAACTGCAACATTGAGTTTGGGTGACGTATTAATTGCTAGAGTTGCATCTAAATTTTGACCCTGTTGAAAGGTTGATTTAAAAAATAGTTCTGTGTAAGGAGAAGGTACTTCATAATATGGAATATCTTCCTTTTCAAAGTATCCAAAATGTTTAACGCTCGCACCCATTTGAGGTGTAAACGGTTTTTCATGGAAATCATAGCCCATCTTATTGTAAGCCTCTCCCATATTAGGAAATGTGAGGTATTCAAAATAGTCTTTTCTCAAAAAATTAAAAGCATATTCTCCTTCTATTGAAAGACTGGTATCAACAACTTTCTCACTACCATCCATATACATGATTTTGTAATCGTTAACGGTAACCTCATCCATAGATTTAATTAATGGAAAGTGTATCTTTTTTTTCGTTTTTTTTATTAACGGCTTTTTTTTCTCATTAATTAATTTTTTTTTTTGATTTTCGTTGTTTATACTGTCTCTAACAAATAAATCAAGTTTTTTATCAGTCTGAATAGGTTCATTCTCAATAGTCTCTTTTTGCTGACTCCAAAAAAGTTGAATTTGGAGAAAAATAATAACAAAAAGAGGAAAGCGCATAGCGAAGATTATTTGTTTGCGAAGTTATAATAAATGTAAGTAACTTGTGGTAAGCTCTAATAATATATTAAATGTGATTTTATTTATGTTGAATATTCAACTAACCTCGAATCTTGAAGCCGGAATAGATGAAGCTGGCAGGGGTTGTTTAGCTGGGCCAGTAACAGCTGCTGCCGTAATACTTCCCTCAACAATTCAACTACCCTTACTTAATGATTCTAAAAAGCTAACTAAAAAACAGCGTTATGATTTAAGGCCACTGATTGAAAAATATTCAATTTCTTTTGGTATTGCAAATGTCTTTCAAGAAGAAATTGATAAAATTAATATTCTTAACGCATCTATCCTTGCAATGCATTATGCCCTTGAGAAACTTAACAAAAACCCAAAATTTATTATTGTAGACGGCAATCACTTCCATTGCTTTAAAGAAATACCTCATAAATGCATTGTTAAAGGAGATCAAAAATTTCAAAATATTGCAGCAGCTTCAGTTTTAGCAAAAACATATCGAGATGACTACATGAAAAAAATTGGAACCAACTTTCCACAGTACGATTGGAGAAAAAATAAAGGATATCCTACCCAATCACATAGAGCGGCCATAAAAAAATTTGGTGTAACTAAACATCACCGTAAATCATTCAAATTACTTCCAAGCCAAATGGAAATAAGTTTTAACTGAAAGATCATTTTACAAATGGTTGATAACATTTTAAAATTTTGAAAAAAAGGGGTATTATGTTTTTTACATTTGAGTATAGCTATGATTAAAAAAATATTGATAATCTTCGGTCTTTTAATTATAGGCTGTAAGCAAGAAAAAAAAGAACCCGTAGTCCTTTTAGACTACGTACCTCAAAATACCATTGCTGTATTTCAACTTAATGATCAAAACATGTTGGAAAACGCAATCAAAAATCTTCCTTTTCTAGAATTATTCGGACAAATAAATAATTCTCTTTACCAAGACATAAAAGCTATAGTCCCAGATAAATATTCATCAAATGCATTAATTTGCTTAACACCTGAAGGAAAAGATAACCTTGCCGTATCATTTATACACAAATCATCCTCTTTTGATAGCTTAACTATTAAAAATAGTAATCAATTAATATATAACAATGTAAAAATTAACGTAGAAAAGTTAGATAACAGAAAGTCATACCATGCTAAAATTAAAAATATTAATTTAATAAGTAGCTCCCAATTGTTGCTAGAGAATATTATACGTGTTATTCAAACCAAAAAAAGAGGAGTTCAAAACAGAAGTTTTTATAAACTTACTAGATTAAGTGATTTTAATGTCCCGTTAAACCTATACTTGCATAATGATATTAAAAATCTTTTAAAAAGAATTTTTTCAGAAACAGATCTTTTCCCTTTTATGGGGAGCAATTGGTTTTCTTTTGATTTTAATAATAAAAAGAGCCCTTTTACACTAGATGGTTTAAGTTTTATCAATGACTCTGTTCCTGATAAGATTAGTCTTTTAAAAGGTCTTGAGCCAAAGCAGCTTATTAGTCCTGAATATATCCCTCTTAATTTTGATGGCTATTTATCCCTAGCCATAAGTGACTATAAGGCTTTAGAAGAGAACTTTAAAAAATATAGTCGTTATGAAAATATACCATTGAACGAAATCAATTTTGATATATTAGGAAGTGTAGATGAGATATCTTGGATAAGGAAAAATTCTAATCAAGCTCTTTATCTTCATCTAAATAATACTGTGAACATTCCTTTGGATTTATTTTCAAATTCAAAATCCTCTGATAGTTTTCGAAAAGTAAAAATTAAAGATCAAAGTCTTCCCGAAGACTTACAACGTTTTTTGAAGGCTTTTGGAATGCCTTTTAATCCAAGTCAAGTAGCAAGATTTGATGATTTCTTGGTTTATGCTTCCAACAAATCTTTTCTAAAACAGCTTATTGGGGCATATCTAGACAAGAATACACTAATTAATGATTTTAATTTTAAAAGTCTTCTTGAAGATTTAGCTGATAAAAGTACCTTTTTATGGATAGGAAATACAAAGAATCTTAAAAAAAAATGGGGAGAAAACACCCCAAAATACAAGAAGATTTGGGAAAATATCAAGCTGGGAAAATACCCAATAATAGCAATTCAAGGAGTATCTGAGAATAAATTTGTTCAAAGTCGTTTTACTGCTCAAAAAGATAATCCTAAACAAGAAAAAAATAGTGTTATAAATCAATATAGCTTCAATTTAGATGCTCCAATCGCAAGCAATCCCCAGTGGATAAAAAATCATCGCAACAAAACTATGGATGTAGTAGTTCAAGATGAAAATAATGTCCTGTATTTATTCTCAAATAAAGGTACCTTATTTTGGAAAAAACAACTTTCTGGACCAATAATTGGAAATATAAAGCAAGTGGATCTTTACAAAAATAGACGTCTTCAAATGGCTTTTAGAACTGCTGATTCTTTTATTATTTTAGATAGAAATGGAAAAATTATCACTCCTTTTAACAAAACAATTTCCGTTGAATCACCTAGTCATCTATCCGTTTTTGACTATGATCTGAATAGAAATTACCGTTTTCTATTAAGTCATGGTAAAAAATTAGAGATGTATAACAATCAGGGTAAAAGGGTTAAAGGTTTTCGTCTTCAAAACTTGAATAAACCTCTTCAAAACCCTCCAAAACACATTCGCCTTGGAACCAAGGATTACATAGTTTTAAAAGATATTGATGGTGAAATAAGAATTCTTGACCGTCAAGGTAAAGATAGAATTAAACTTAAACAACCTATAAATAGTTCCTTAAATCCTGTTTTTGAATATCGAAATACATTTACAACTACATCGAAGGAGGGAAGTCTAATACAAATTGACTCTAAAGGCAATTTAATTGAAAGTTCTCTTCAATTATTACCAGGACATAAAGTTGATATGACTTCAAAATCTCTTGTTACACTTTCGGAAAATAAATTGATAATTAAAGGTATTCCTGTAATCCTTCCTTTTGGCAATTATACCTCACCAAAAATTCATTACATAAATAATACCATTTATGTAACTATCACCGATTTAGATGATCAAAAGGTATATGCTTTCTACAGTAATGGAAATCCTGTAGGTGGCTTTCCAGTATATGGGAGTTCAGCTGTAGCTCTCAGCAATTCAGATAATGACAAAGCTTTAGAAATGGTCGTTAAATCTGAGAAAGATGGTCTAATAATTTATCAAATTAACTAAAGGTTTTTTGGATTACGAAAGTAGCACCAAAAAGATTTGATAAATGTATCTTTAATTTTTCTTTGACTTCTTCAATAGAGATTTTCCTTCCTAATTCATTCTGTAATGAAGTTACTGCTTTTCCTTGAATTCCACAGGGCACTATGTAATCAAAATAATTTAAATCTGTATTGACATTAAGCGCAAAGCCATGCATTGTCACCCAACGACTTGCTTTTACACCTAGAGCACAAATTTTTCGTGCAAAAGGGGTGTCTGTACCGAGCCAAACTCCGGTCTCTCCTTGACTACGCCCTGCATTTATATTATATTCTTGTAGTGTTAGAATTACTGCTTCTTCCAAAAAGCGAAGATATTTATGAATGTCAGTAAAAAAGTTATCCAAGTCTAATATCGGGTAAGCAACAATTTGTCCAGGCCCATGAAAAGTTATATCTCCACCTCGGTTGGTATGAAAATACTCTACCTTTTTATTCTTTAATTGCTTTTCATCTAAAAGTAAATGGCCCTTTTTCCCACTTTTCCCTAAAGTAATTACTGGATTATGCTCAACCCATATTAGGTAATTATCAGTTTGAATTAGATTTTCTCCTTTTCGATTGGCTTTTTTTAATTCAATTGTTTTATTAAAAAATAATTCTTGAATCTTAAGTGTATCCTGATAGCCTTTTTTTCCTAGCTCTATGATTTGAATACTTTTATTTTTTTTATTCATAAAATTTATAATTTAAGGCCCCAGCGTTCAGGATTATTTAAAATCACTAAAGCGGCTATTACTCCGGGAACCCAGCCACAAACAGTTAGAATAAAAACAATCAATATTGATCCACAACCCTGGTCTATGACTGCTAATGGAGGAAAAATAATAGACAATAATACTCGGAAAAAACTCATGGATATGGTTTAGGGAGTAAAGATATAAAATTTGATTCCTTAGATTTTTTTTAGTCTCCGTATCTTTGATTTAAATTTAAGTTTATGGCAAAGCTTTCCGAACAGGAATTAATTCGTAGAGAAAAATTACAAAGTTTAAGAAAAATTGGAATAGATCCTTACCCTGCTGCACAATTTGATGTTAATTTTTATGCTAAAGATCTTCCAACTAAATACAGCGAAGAAAAAAAAGTAATACTTGCTGGGCGCTTAATGTCCAGAAGAATTCAAGGAAATGCGAGTTTTGCTGAGCTACTTGACAGTAGTGGAAGAGTACAACTATATTTCAATAGAGATGGAATTTGTCCAGGAGAAGATAAAAGTCTTTACAATGATATATATAAAAAACTGCTTGATATCGGCGATTTAATTGGAGTTGTAGGTACCCTTTTTACTACTAAGGTAGGACAACAAACTGTAAAAGTTAAACATTTTACTTTGCTTAATAAATCATTACGCCCATTACCACTTCCAAAGACTGATGCCAAGGGTAATCTATATGATGCATTTAATGATGTTGAACTTCGCTACCGACAGCGTTATATTGATCTTATTGTGAATCCTGAAGTAAAGCAAACTTTTATACAACGTTCTAAAATTATTACTACTATTCGTGATTTCTTGTTAAGAAAAAGTTATTTGGAAGTAGAAACTCCAATACTTCAACCTATACCTGGTGGAGCTGCTGCTCGTCCCTTTGAGACTCATCATAATGCTCTAAATACAAAATTATATTTGCGTATAGCAAATGAACTCTATCTAAAACGTTTAATAGTTGGAGGTTTTGAGGGTGTCTTCGAGTTTGCCAAAGACTTTAGAAATGAAGGTATGGATCGAACTCACAATCCAGAATTTACAGTACTGGAGTTGTATGTAGCCTACAAGGACTATTTCTGGATGATGAATACAACAGAAGCTCTATTAGAAGATATAGCTATTCAAGTGCATCAAACGACAAAAATTCAAGTTGGAAAACATAAAATCGATCTTAAGGCGCCTTATCCTCGTGTACCTATATTTGAAGCAATCAAAATTCACACAGGAATTGATATTTCAGAAATGAATGAAGACAAATTAAGAAAAACAGCTCAAGAACTTGGCTTAGAAATTGACAAAACTATGGGGGAGGGAAAATTGATCGATGAGATTTTTAGTGTAAAGTGTGAGCATCATTATATTCAACCGACCTTTATTACTGATTATCCTAAATCCATGAGCCCTCTTACAAAGGAACATAGAGCTAATCCAAAACTCACTGAGCGTTTTGAACTACTAGTTAACGGGAAAGAACTTGCTAATGCATACTCAGAACTAAACGATCCTATTGATCAAAGGAAACGATTTGAAGCCCAACTTAGCTTGAGTGAAAAAGGCGATGACGAGGCTATGTTTATCGATCAAGACTTTTTACGTGCCCTTGAGTATGGTATGCCTCCTACATCAGGAATTGGAATTGGAATTGATCGATTAGTTATGTTAATGACTAATAAAAATTCAATCCAAGAAGTCTTATTTTTTCCTCAAATGAAACCTGAGCAGAAAAAAATTCATTTAACAGAAGAAGAAAAAAATATATTGAATATAATAAAGCAAAATATACCTTCACTAATGACAGAAGTTAAGGAAAAAGTAAACTTAAGTAATAAAAAATGGGATAAATCCATTAAAGGACTAGTGGAAAAAAAGATCGCTAAAGTCATCAAAAATGATAAGGGGTTGTTTATTGAGGTTATAAAATAATTTTCCATTAATTAAATATCAAATTGAATCTTCGAAAAGCAATTAATTGTTTCATCTATATCTTCATTAGTTAGTGCATCATTTAAAAAATAACTCTCAAATGAGCTGGGTGGAAGATAAATCCCTTGATCTAACATTCCATGAAAATAATTATTGAAACGTTTAAAATTTCCTTGAGCAGCTGTTTCAAAATCAATTACTGGTTTTTCAGTGAAATGAATAGAAATCATTGATCCTAATCGATTTATTTGAAAAGGTATTTTTTTATCCCTTAAGACCATTTTAAAACCATCTTCTAGACGTTTAGTTTTTTTTGCTAGTCGAAAGTAGATTTCTTCGTCTGCATCTAAAGCTTTAAGCATTTCTAAACCCGCAGACATTGCTAGAGGATTACCACTTAAAGTCCCAGCTTGATAAACTGGCCCTTCAGGTGATAAGTATTCCATTATTTCATTATTTGCTGCAAAAGCTCCCACTGGGAGACCACCTCCCAAAACTTTCCCATAAGTAGCAATATCTGCCTTTACCTCTAAAAGTTCTTGTGCACCACCCTTAGCCAAACGAAAGCCTGTCATTACTTCATCAAAAATAAGTAGACTCCCATTCTGATCACACAATTTACGTAAACCTTCTAAAAATCCCTGTTTAGGGGGAATACAACCCATATTTCCAGCTACAGGCTCAATTATTATAGCAGCAAATTCATCTGGGTATTTTTTAAAAAGCAATTCTACCTCATTGAGGTTATTATAAGATGCTAGTAAAGTATCTTTTGCTGTTCCTTGCGTGACTCCAGGACTACTTGGACTTCCATACGTCATTGCTCCACTCCCTGCTTGAATTAAAAAAGCATCTGAATGTCCATGATAACACCCTTTGAATTTGATAATTTTTTCTCTTTGTGTAAATCCGCGTGCCAAGCGAACTGCACTCATACATGCCTCTGTCCCAGAATTAACAAAACGAATTTTATTCATATTAGGAATCATTTTTATTGCCAAGTTTGCAATTTCAGTTTCCAGAGCGGTTGGAATTCCAAAGGAGGTCCCTTTGTTTGCTGTTTCTTTTATCGCTTTGATTACTGGAGTATAGGCATGTCCAAAAATCATAGGACCCCAACTGGAAATATAATCCAAATAGATATTGCCATCAACATCATAAAGATTAGCTCCCTTTGCTCGTTCTACAAAGATTGGTGTTCCGCCTACCGATTTAAATGCTCTCACCGGTGAATTAACCCCTCCTGGAATAACACCTTTTGCATCTTTAAACAACATACTACTTCTTTGATAACGCATAAGCTAATTTTTAACTGGAATTTTTAACTCCTGTCCTAAATAAATAGTTTTATCTATTATTTGATTAATCTCAACAATATTAATTAAAGGAATGTTATACTGCTTTGACAATGAGTAAAGTGTATCTCCCTTTTTGACAGTATGTATAACACTAGGTAATTCATTATTTTTTATTTTTTTTACAATAGATCGCTTTGAATTTTTAACATCATAACGAGTTAAATCAAATCTTTCTATTAAACTAATTAATTTTTTCGGATACGATGGGTCTGTTGCATAACCGGCTTTTTTAAGTCCTTTTGCCCAAGACTTATAATCTTTTGGATTTATATTAAAAAGAAATTTATAACGCTCCCTTTCTATTAAAAAAAGAGAGTGATCTCTATATGAAGTTAAAGGATCCTTGTACACCCTAAAACATTCACCCTTACTATCATCATCATGATAAATACGTTTCCCTTCCCAATTCATGTGACACTTGATACCAAAATGGTTATTTGCCTCCACAGCTAAACGTCCATAACCCATCCCTGATTCTAAAATTCCTTGGGCTAAAGTGATGCTCGCTGGTATTCCATAAGTTTTCATTTCTTGAGTAGCAAAAGACCCATATTGGGCAACATATTTTTGAATTTTTTCAAAGTTTGTTAAAGTTTCTTTCCTTATTGTAAAATCCTTTTTCTCAGAATTAACAACTAACTTTTGTTCTACGATTTTTTTAGTTTGATTTTGAACTATCACTTTTCTACTTCCACAGGAACACAAAAAAAGCAGATAAATACTTAAAAGAAATCCTTTTCGTAAGATAATAATTGGGCGCTTTTTTTTTGAAGACGGCGATTCATTCCAACAATTCCCTGCATTCCTCCAGTATGAATTACCAAGATGTTTTTCCCATATTTCCATTTATTTTTCTTTATCATATCAAAAATAGCAAAAAGCATTTTTCCAGTATAGACTGGATCCAATGGAATTTTATATTGTTGATAAAATGTATTCATAAATGAAATTAAAGAAGGATTTATTTTAGCATAACCTCCAAAAGTATAGTCTAAATTAATTTCCCAGTTATTTTTGTTCGTGTGGGATAAAATAAAATCGTTTGTAGATGGGTTTTTCAGCGCATTAAAACCAATTATTTTTTGAATATTTGAGGATGATTGGATTATACCCGCAAATGTACTACCGGTAGCAACACTACAACATATTACATCAAAATCAATGTCTGATTTCTCTATTATTTCAGAGCATCCATTAATTGCTAAAGATTCTGTAGCACCCTCTGCTATTAATCTATATATTGGATAATTATTTAAAATTTTTTTTACCTCCATTGAACGATCTTTTTGAGCATAAGCTTCTCTTGAGATACATATCAAATGCATTCCTTCTGTCTTACAAAATGAAAGTGTTGAACTATCTGAAATTTTACTTTGCCATTCATTCCCACGAACTATCCCCAGTGTTTTAATTCCTAATGAATTTCCTACTTTGGCAGTAGCGGCAAGATGATTAGAAAATGCCCCACCGAATGTTATTATTTGAGGAATATTATTATCAATTACCTCTCTTAAAATATATTTTAACTTACGAAACTTATTCCCTGAAACAATTGGATGAATTAGATCTTCTCTTTTTATCACAATTGAATGCCCTTTAATAATGTCAAGCGGTTGATTTATACTACTTTTGAAAGTATCGAAAATATGCATATTTAAAAGTAAGTAAAATGGCTTTTCATTCAGTTAATACTTCGGAAGAATATAATATTTGTTATGCTGCCAAAAGATGTAAAATTTTTAAAAATATACCAAATAAGACGAGGATATTAATGTAAAAGGAGTTATCGCCTTTGTCCATACAACTTTAATAATGAGGTATATCAATTTTTTTGCGGCATTATTTTTGATTATTATTTAAAAACTTTCTGATTATGAAAAACACGATTCTTCTTATATTTTTATTAATTTTTATTTCTTGTTCTTCTGTTAAAGTTTACTCTGATTACGACCAAAGTGTTGATTTCTCAAAATATAAAACCTTTGCTTATTTCAAACCAGAAATTGACAAAGTAGATATTTCTGACTTGGATAAACGCCGAATTCTTAAAGCTCTTGACAATGAAATGAACATAAAAGGTCTTACAAAATCTGAAACCCCTGATCTTTTAATCGGATTTACTACAAAAGCCAAAGAACAAATTTACGTCAATTCAGGAAATAATCTTGGTTGGGGCTGGGGCTGGGGTTGGAATCCTTGGTTTTGGGGTGGTGGAGGATATAATTCAGTCAGTACAAGGACTGAAGGCACCCTTTACATCAACATAATTGATGCTTTAACAAAGCAACTCGTCTGGCAAGGAAAAGGAAAAGGAGGTATTAGTGAGTTTATGAAAAATCGTGACGAACGTATTGCTCTATTTGTTGAAGAAATTGTTCAAAATTATCCTCCTGAAATAGATTAATTCTTAGAAAAACATATGTCCTGAGCGGCTTTTATAGCTTCTGGAATACCATCTAATTTTTTTCCTCCCGCAGTAGAATAGAAAGATTGTCCTCCTCCCCCTCCTTGTATGTATTTTCCAAGTTCTATAATAATTTTACTAGCATCTTTACCTTCATTAACTACCAAGGTTTTTGAAATGTAACAACTTAAAAGTGGCTTTCCTGTCTTTTTTGATCCAAAAACTAAAATTACTTTACCTAACTGGTCTGCTATTTCAAAAGAAAGATCTTTCATTCCTCGAGCATTTAAGTCAACCTCTTTGGCAATGAAATAGATTCCCGAAATTATTTGCAACTCATCAATTATTTCCTCTTTTATAACTTTTGCTTTCAGTTTTGAAAGGCTAACCAATTCCTTTTTTAAATTTGAGTTTTCAGAAAGTAAATCTTGTATTGTCTTCAACGGATCTTGAGCTTGCTTTAGTAGAATGTTTATATTTTCCAACATGGCTGTTTGATCTTCAAAATATTTTTTAGTAGCATCTCCTGTTATAGCCTCTATCCTTCTAATTCCAGATGCAACTGCGCTTTCAGATATAATTTTAAAATGCCATATTTCAGCGGTATTAGAAACATGAGTTCCTCCACAAAGCTCTATGGACTGACCAAAGCGGATAGTCCTAACCTCATCGCCATATTTTTCTCCAAAAAGAGCTATTGCGCCTTCCTTTAATGCTTCACTGTAAGGGATATTTCTGCCCTCTTCTAATGGGATTTTTTCTTGAATTCTAGCATTTACAAATTGTTCCACTGCCTTTAATTCGTCTGAAGTTACTTTAGCAAAGTGTGAAAAATCAAAACGAAACATTCCTGAGTGAACCATTGAACCTTTTTGTTCAACGTGAGAGCCTAAAACCAAACGGAGAGCCTGATGCATTATGTGAGTGGCAGTATGATTTGAAGAAGATCTTCGACGCTGTTTAATGTCTACAACTGCATTAAAGTAAATATCAAAATTATCGGGAATATTTTTACAATAATGAATGATTACATTATTTTCTTTCTTGGTATCTAAGATATAAAAAACATCACCATTATCTGATTCTAAATATCCTTTATCTCCTACCTGACCCCCTCCCTCAGGATAAAAGGGAGTTTTATTGAAAACTAATTGGTAAAAATCCCCGTCTTTTTTAGTTATGATTCTAAACTGAATAACTTTAACTCTAGCAGTCAAATGATCATACCCAATAAAAGGTTCAGATTTATTTTTACCTAATAAAACCCAATCTCCAGCCTTAGATACTGCTGCAACTTTTGATCTTAATTTTTGTTCCTCCATAGCCTCACTAAAACTTGAATGATCTATTTTATATCCTCGTTCATTTGCAATTAAAGCAGTTAAGTCATAAGGGAATCCAAAGGTGTCATATAACTCAAAAGCCTTTTTCCCATCTATTTTTTTTGATTTATTCTCTTTTAAAATAGAATCTAAAAGAATCAAGCCTTGGTCTAAGGTTTTAAGAAAAGAATTCTCTTCTTCCTTTATAACATTAAAAGCCAATTGCTGCTCTTTTATTAATTCAGGAAAAGTTTTGCCCATTTGTTGAGATAATATTTTTACTAAAAGATGAATAAAAGGTTCTTTTTGATTTAGAAATGTAAAGCCATAGCGAATAGCTCTTCTCAAAATTCTTCGGATTACATAACCAGCTCCATTGTTACTCGGTAATTGACCGTCAGTAATAGCAAAATAGACTGTTCTCAGATGATCAGCTATGACTCTTATGGCAATGTCAGTTTTTTCTAACTTACCATAAATTGAATTTGTCAAAGCTTCAATCTCTCGAACAAGGGGCGTAAAAATATCAGTATCATAATTAGACTTTTTGTTTTGTAAAACCATACAAAGCCTTTCAAAGCCCATTCCTGTATCAATATGCTTGTTAGGTAGTTTTTCAAGAGTCCCATTAGCTTTTCTATTAAATTCGATAAATACCAAATTCCATAATTCAATTACATGAGGATGGTCCTTATTTACCAATTCAGATCCAGGAACTTTAAGTTTTTCATAATCTGATCGAATATCGATATGGATTTCAGAGCAGGGTCCACAAGGTCCTTGCTCACCCATCTCCCAAAAATTATCTTTTTTGTTCCCCATTAAAATTCTTTGTTCCGGTAGAATTTGTTTCCAAATACCGTATGCTTCGTCATCTCTCTTAATTCCTTCTTCCGGCGAACCTTCAAAAATGGTGATATAAAGTTTATCTGGATCTATTTTATAAACCTTTGTCAACAATTCCCACGCCCAAAAAATAGCTTCCTTTTTAAAATAATCTCCAAAACTCCAATTTCCAAGCATTTCGAAAAAAGTATGATGATATGTATCAATCCCTACCTCTTCTAAATCGTTATGTTTCCCTGAAACACGTAAACACTTTTGGGTATTAGACACACGGCTTGAACTTGGAGTGGCATTCCCTAAAAAATATTCTTTAAAGGGATTCATCCCTGCATTAGTAAACATTAAAGTAGGGTCATCTTTTATGACCATTGGTGCAGATGGAACTACCTTGTGTATTTTAGAAGTAAAAAAATCTAAAAACTTTTGTCTAACTTCAGTAGCCTTCATTATCTGTTTTATTTAAATTAATAGCTGTTTCATGACTGTAGAGATGGTGAGAAACTATGAATCTTTCCAAATTTTATATATTTGATTAATTGTTTAGTATTTAATAATGCAAAAGAAACAAAAATTTATAACACTTTATGAGTAAAATTAAATACTATTACGACCAAGAGACACTTTCTTATCGTCCAATTAAGGTTACAAATAAAAATCGTATCTCTAATATCTTTCTTTTTATAGTTGCTTCATTTTTTTTTGGTACTATTAGTTTACTGATTTTACTTAATTCAAATGTGATAAACACTCCATCAGAAATAGCTCAAAAAAGATCGTTGAGGAATTACGAGTTGCAGTTTGACATACTCAATAAAAAATTGAGTCAATTAGAAGCAGTTATAAGCAATGTTGAAAATAGGGATAATAATTTGTATAGAGTCTACTTTGAGGCCAGTACTATTCCAGAGGAACAGAGACGTGCTGGTTTTGGTGGTGTTAATAGATATAGTGATTTAGAAGGTTATGAAAATTCTGATCTTATTATAAATACCTCTAAACGTCTAGACATATTGACCAAACAAACTGTTGTTCAATCTCGTTCACTTGATGAAATAGAGAAATTAGCAGAAAATAAAGAAGCTCTTATCGAAGCTATCCCAACAATACAACCAATTAAAAATAAAGATTTGACCCGAATAGCTTCTGGATACGGTTATCGAATTGACCCATTTACAAAAAAACGTCGTTTTCATTATGGAATGGACTTTACTGCAAAAACAGGGACTCCTATTTATGCAACTGGCAATGGAGTTGTAAAGCGTGCTGACAATCGTTCTGCAGGATATGGGAATCATCTTCGTATAGATCACGGTTTTGGATATGTAAGTCTTTATGCACATCTATCTAAATTCAATGTGCGGAGGGGGCAAAAAGTAAAACGTGGAGATATTATTGGTTATGTAGGTAACTCAGGAAGGTCTGCTGGGCCACATTTACACTATGAGATCTTCAAGGACAATAAAAAAATTAATCCATTAAATTTTTATTACGGAAATCTTTCTCCTGGAGAATTTGAAGCATTATTGACACAGTCAAAACAAGAAAATCAATCTATGGATTAATTATGCATGTTAACCTACCAGAGAAAAGATACTACTCCATAGGTGAGGTTGCAAAAGCATTCTATGTGAAACCCTCTTTACTTCGTTTTTGGGAAAAAGAATTCAAAGAAATTCAACCTAAAAAAAAACAGAATGGTATTAGAAAATATACCCCTGAAAATGTGTTAACAATTCAGTTTATTTATCACTTAATCAAAGAGAAAGGGATGACACTGGAGGGTGCTAAAAAACATTTAAAAATTAAATCTGATGACAATTCCAAGGAAAAACTTTTGATAAAACTTGAACTAATCAAGGCATCTTTGGAGCAACTTAAAAAAAATCTATAAGTTTATTTTTTTCGAAAAAAGATTTGAATTGGTATTCCTTTGAAATCGTATTCAATTCGAAGTTTATTCTCTAGAAACCGGCGATATGGCTCTCTGATATACTGAGGCAAATTACAGAAAAAAGCAAATTGAGGGTATTTGGTTGGGAGTTGGGTACAAAACTTAATCTTTACATATTTTCCTTTAAATGCTGGAGGAGATGTTTTTTCTATAATTGGAAGCATTGTATTATTTAGAGCTTTAGTTTGAATCCTTCGCGAACGATTTTTATACACTTCAACAGCAGTTTCAATTGCCTTAAAGATTCGTTGTTTAGTTAATGATGATATAAAAATAATGGGAACATCAATAAATGGTTCTATCTCTTTTCTAATTTTAGCTTCGTATTTTTTAGATTCATTTGTACCCTTATCTAGGAGATCCCATTTATTTACTAAAATTACTATACCTTTATTATTTCTGTGGGCTAACCAAAAGATATTCTGTACTTGTCCATCAAAACCTCTATTACCATCAACTAATAATAGACATACATCAGAATGCTCAATAGCACGTACTGAGCGCATGACTGAATAAAATTCAATGTCTTGTTTAACTTTTGACTTTCTTCTTATTCCAGCTGTATCAACTAGGTTAAAGTCAAATCCAAAAAGTTTGTATTTGCTATCAGTGCTGTCCCTAGTTGTTCCTGCTAAATCTGTAACAATATAACGATCTTCCCCAATCAAAGCATTTATAAAAGAAGACTTTCCAGCATTAGGTCGCCCAACTACAGCAAATCGAGGAAGATTATTTTCAACTTCCGTGCCTTCATGAGGCAGTTTTTTTACTAACTCATCTAACAATTCTCCTGTACCGCTTCCACTAGCACTTGAGATTGAAAAAAATTCTTTAAATCCAAGAGAATAGAATTCAGAAGTATCTTCAATTCGAATTGCATTGTCTACTTTATTAATAACTAAAAAAATTGGTTTTTGGGAACGTCGCAATAGTTTCGCAATAGTTTGATCCATACCTGTTACTCCATCAAGTACATCTACCATAAAAATAATTGCATCTGATTCTTCAATAGCTAGATTAACCTGTTTATCAATTTCTTTTTGAAAAACATCATCACTCCCCTCTAAATAGCCACCTGTGTCAATTATAGTGAAGACCCTTCCATTCCAATCAAACTTTCCATAATGGCGATCGCGCGTGACACCACTAATTGAATCAACGATAGCTTCTCGCTTTTGAATCATTCGATTAAAGAAGGTTGATTTTCCAACATTAGGTCGCCCTACAATGGCTACTATATTGCTCATTTTTTAAGTTTGTTTGTAAAAATAGGTCTTTTTTATTGTGCCACTAGATTAAAAAGTTTCTTCTTTTGATACTCAAGAAATGATAAATATTAAATTAGTTCTATACTTATTTAATAGAGCTTTTAAGTTTTTCTGTTGAATTGTTAAATCAAGTTAAATTAATTACATTTGCTTTTCATATCGCGAGGTAGAGCAGTGGTAGCTCGTCGGGCTCATA
>CENP01235289.1_pt1 | contig 17633 bp, 7 predicted proteins | sample 361281 | NCBI WGS metagenome assembly CENP01 (sample SAMEA2591122, study PRJEB7988) | marine metagenome | biome: marine biome (ENVO:00000447); feature: deep chlorophyll maximum layer (ENVO:xxxxxxxx); material: saline water (ENVO:00002010), including plankton (ENVO:xxxxxxxx) | depth 70 m | reverse complement strand
TCCGTCTAAGAAAGTAAATTCAGAACCCATAACCTGAAAGATTAATCCAACTAAAGCTTCACCCGAAGGTCTATTAGTTAATGCTCTATATTGAGTTAATATTTGATCGAATGATGCATTGGCTCTTAATCTTTCAGCTGCTCTTGAAGTAATTTTCAACTGGAAGTTTCCACTTGATAGTGCTGCCGCTGTTGGATCAGATGAATCAGGCGAGTTCTGTGTTGGAACTGAAATAACTGGTACAGTCGTTCCAGGTGATCCATTTGTAAAATCAAATGCTGATTGATTAATAAAATATTGATTAGTTCCCAATTCAACTAACGTATTAATTTTACTATCAAAACTTACACCATAATTATTAACATCAACTGGTTTACCAAGATTAAGTGCTGCACCATCTCTTCTAAATTCAACTATATCAGATAGGTAATCACCAATTTCCAATAGATTAACATTCAATTCGTCATACTCTGAATTTAAAGTATCTACCATTGGTATAAACTCATCAGCAGGTCCAAGTACTAGATTTGAACCTTTATTAAAGTTAGATGAAGCAAATGCTAATACACCAGAACCAGTATTACGAATAATATTTCCGACCAAAGATGTATTTGAGTTAGTAGTTAAATCATTTGCATTAGAGAAGTTTTCTATTAATGAACTTTGCATTCTTAATCTTTTCGCTTCTGGCGCATAAAGTCCAGTTGCAAATGTATTAGTAGTAATTAAATTACCACCATCTCTAACAATTGCATTGTTAATAGAAGAAGAATTAGTATGTTCAAAGAATATACCAGATGTTGTTCCATTTTTAATAGTAACATTATCTAGGAATATATCATTTGATCTTTCAGCTGTAAATACAAAGTTACCTTTTCCAGTTGTGCTAAATACATCAATTGTATTTGATTCAAATGAGCCGTCAAGTGTAATATTAGAAACCTGAACATTAGAACGACCGTCAGCATCTAAAAGAACTCGGCCATAAGCTTCTCTATTTCTAATCACTTTACTAAATACACCACTAGTAGTAGGCTCTCTTTGTGCTGGTGTTATTTCTGCAAATCTACTAATCGTGCCTTCTGTATTAATATTCCCTGTAGTTGTCTCATTGAAATATAATACATCCGACTTAGGTGACGAGGTGTAGCCAGTATATGTGTTACCACCTTTAAAGTTTTTAGTATTAGTAAAGTTCCAAGGTAATGATTTAATGAATGTATTAGTTCTAGAATTACCTTCAAACTTAAAGTTAGATGGTACAGTTATCAACTTACTATAATATGTACCACCTCTTAAATCAATTTTATTTAAACCAGATGCTTGAGCATCATCAATTAATTTTTGGAATCCACCAACAATTTGAGTTCCTTGATGATTTAATACACGACCATTATCGATAAAGAACTCAACTACATTGTTAGCTCTAGCTAAGTCAGTACCAACTGTATCTGATTTCTGATGCTGGCCAACAATAAGAGGTGAATCGAATCCTGTTTCATCAATATTTGGCGATGCATTATATTGTGTTTCTTGAATTTTAAATACTGATGGACTATGATTTAAAGCTGAAGTATCAGTTGTTAGGACAACATCACCCGCAACAGTTGTTTCTAAGAAACCTTTGCTATACTTATTACTATTTCCAACTCCCGCTAATCCAATTACATCAGTTCGAACTCCTTGAATACTATTTGCTGCATTTCTTTCTGCATCAGATAAAGGAATGTATATGGGATTTAATCGTTGATTATATTTACCATTGGTTGCTGTATATACTCCCCACTCTGTTTTATTATAAAGACCATAATCTTGTAACTCAATATTTGTTGTAGATGTACCAATATCTGAATCATCATAGATATTAATTAAATCAAAATTACCAGCTCCATTTACCTGACGATAAAGAAGAATAATATTATTTACATCAGCTCGATTAACACCATTAATCTTATTGTAGTTTGAATTATTCATAAGATCAACAGCTACTTGTCCTTGTACGACATGACGTGAGCTATTTGCGACTGTTATATTACTAATCTTTCCTGTTCTCTTATCCATTAAAGCAATTTTATATGCATAAGATGTAGTAGCTGGTGAAATAACACCATCAGTTAGTTTTGATACAGTAAATGTATCATCAGGATCATTCATTGTAATTGCACCAACCGAATCAACATATCCTGCTAATGCTCGTTGCTGTAATCCAAATATCTTTAAGTTTTGATTAGCAGATAAGTAATTCTTAGGATCGAGTACTTTTAGGATTGCTCCAGCAGCTGCGTGATCCGTAACTGTATTACCAACTTTAAATGTGCTATTGGAAGTTACTTCAGAAACTAATATGTAATTAAATTCTGTGTTAACACGTCGAACATAAAATTTCTTTCCATCAGAGTCATCTCTAATAACATTACTAACAGAGAATGGACCAACGTCAGCAAAGAATAAAGCAGTTGTTGGCTCTAAATTTTTAGTTGCAACATTATAATATGCTAAGAAACTATGTGGGAAAGAAGTAACCTTATATTTTCTAAATAGTGTTACGTCATCTATTTCACCAGTTAAGATAAGATTATTACATTCTATATCTTTTGTTCCAGCATTTAAGAATGTATTTGTACCAGATGCAAATGAACCATCTAGATTAATAGCACCACTTATATCTAAGTCTTCAGCATCAACTTTACCTCGAACGACTTGGTCACCAGTAATAGCCATCGAGCCATCACTAGTTAATTTATTTCTTTCTAAGTCTAAAAAGTTACTATCTAATTCAGCATTAGTTAGTGGTTGTTCATCAGTAATAACATTTGAGAACCAACCTACTTCAACAACTGTTCCATTACCTTGATCTGAAGCAACTACTGTTGCTGTTCTATCTTCAAATACAACTTGAGGTGAGCTACTTACAGGTGAATCAAGTGTAAAACCAGAACTATTACTAGATTGATGTTCAAAGAATATTTCGTTTGTGCCTGGATTATAAATTGTCCATCGGCCAACACCACCATCTGTTTGAGTTCTCTTCTCTAAAAATATATTATTAGTAATGTGTTTGAAAAGCTCTGATGATACATAATCATATACACCATTTACTTGAGCAAGGTCTCCTGTTAAACCAAATATCTGATAGCCAGCCAATGGATTATTGTGGTATCTTGTTCCACCTGCTGCTACAGGTCGATTAGCTCCAGTAGACGGATCGAAGAAAAGAGGTGTTTGTGGATCATCTCCACCTGAACCACTAGCGTTAGCAGAGAAAGTTACTCCTACCTTAGCTTCTTCTTTACCATAAGAAGGGTTTTGACTTGAACGATACAAATCACCAAATTTTTCCCATACAGTATTTCCAAGTGTTACAATTCTGTACTTTCTATTTCTTTGTACATTATCAGTCGTAAAAGCAGTTGTTGTATATGGTGAGTCAAATCCAGCAGTTGTTAGTGCGGGTGAATTATGTTGAAAGAATCCACCACCGGGTGATGCATCAGATGTAGAAAGCTGATTACCTTCTAAGATAAGTTGACGATTATTTGTTTCAGTTATTTTACTAATAATTTTTAGAGCATTTAGTGGGTGTACAATTTGTCTTGGAGAATTATCATTCCTTTGAGGAACCATATAATAACCAGGTTCTACGTAATTATGATTTGTATCTGTCGGGTCAACAGTTACTGTAGTTCTATTAGTTAAAGAACTATAGTCTACTCCTGTTATTTTAACATCAACAACGCGATACCTATCTGCATCACTTGGTCTATTTCTAATTTGTATTGCCATCTCTTAAACCCCTATCTGTAACTTCCATGCTACAGTCAACCTATCGCTAGTAAACTTTAAAAATCCTTGATCATTTTTTAATTTTGTTCGTGCAACTAATTTTTTATTAGGATTAGCATCACTTGGACTATCGTATGCAGCTGCAACTAATAAAACTTCTTTAATTGCTACTGCCGTAGAGCTAGTTGATGATTCCATTAATGTATCAGCAACAGTTGCATCATAATCGGCTTGCACATAAAACGCATTTGATGGTGATACGTTATCAACCTTTCCGTTATCCCAACGTTTACTAATTTTTTGTCCTTTTAAAATCTCTTCAGCAAAAACATTTGTTAATGCTTGAGGTGTATCATTAGTCCCCACAACTATTTCTGAAATATCATAAGCCCAATCATTATTCTTTTTTCCTGCAAAATAAGTTAAATCAGTTAAAGCAGTTGTTTCACTTACAGCATTCTTATATGGAACACCACCTTTATTAAATAACTTAGCAGCAATGAGGTTAAGACCTTCATTAACAACAAGGTTTCGAACTACCTCTTTTCGAGTAGAACCATCTTTTGAAGTTGCTGTAAGTGTTACCTCACCCTTGATTTTCAATTGTTCTGATTGCGGCATCTAATTTTTCTTCTAATTTTTTAATTTTATTTTCAAGTTCAACGAGCTTATTAGCCTCTTCTTGTTTTTTCTTTCGTCTAAGCTTATATAAATTATAAGCTTCACTATCACTATTTATTAGTGTTCCAGCGTGTCTATTCCAACCTGGATGTCCCTCTATTTTCATTATGTTGTCGCTATAGCTCTTAAATCTTTTACCTTAACTATTTTCGCAGCATCATCTCCATACCAACCAATCTTAATAGCATACTCATTAAAATAACTTGGAGAGCTGTTAAATTTATATTCATGTTCTGTAAATGTATTTCTATTATCGTTAATCTTTAAAGCAGGTGAATTACTATTAGTAATTTCTCCACCATTTATAGCTGATAATGTCATTGGTTGCCAATTTAAACTATCCCAAGGTGTATCTGAAGAACCAGCATAGTTACTTCTGATCTTGGTATATACTTTAATATTAGCATCAGGGTGTACACGATTTGTAGAAATAAACATTCTTACATCTTCTGCAGGATTTGATAAAGCTACTCTCTTCGAAATATATCCTTGAATATTGTTATCAGTAGTAGTACTTAAATCAAGATAATTTTCTACACCAATAAGTGACATTCTTTCTAAATCAATTACTGGAGTGATGTCTGAAAATCCGTCACCCCTATCTGGTGCTGACATTGTTGCTGTAATAACAACATTATCTACACCCTCAGAAACTGTATTAACAACTTTTCTAATATCGTATGTTGTTTTACCTTTAACTGTTAATGGTATACCATACGTATTTCTACTTAAAAATTCTGAGTTAAGAGATTTTTGGAAGTTAATAGAATAATTCAACGATGTTCCAGGTAATATTAATGTTTCGTCTGAAATATTAAATGTTGAGAAACTTTTTCCTCTTTGGCCAGCTGTGACAGGTGCCGCACCAATTCCTTGAACATCATTCCCATAAACTCCACTTGCTTTACTATGGAAAGTAAATGTACCACTAGTCTTAAAGACACATTTATTTAATTTAAATGTTAAGTCTTTCATTTGATCAGGCGTCCATGTACGACCATTTTGTGATTTTAATAATACACCAATAGCTGAGTTAGTTGTCAATGGTATTCCAGCATTTGCTAAATTAGCACCTCCAAGTTCTGAACACCATACTCGATAATCAGGTGATTTAGAGAATACAACCATTGCATATTCTTTTTTAGATTCTAAAAATACTGGATGTTCGAACTTAAACTTAGTAGAAGCAGCAAGAATATTATCTCCATTTGTTTCGTTTCTACCATTTGCCGGTACATTAACTCTATGATAAGGTAATGTTACGTGAGAACCCGGTACCTTAGTTGTTGTTGGAAGACCATTGTCTGTTGTAACAATATAAACTTGTGCATCTGCAATGTATTCTGGTTTTTCAGCAAAATATAAATCAACATCAGATACAAATAAACCATCAGGGTATTCATCTTCATCTACACTAAATGTTTGAGCAACTGGATCGTATGTCCATCTGTCAACTCTACTTCTATCTGTAATTACTGTTCGAGCTTCATTAAGCTGAGTTGTTTGTATCTCAGGAACTCGAGTTGATTTAATAACAGAAGCTACATCTTGAATTAACCCACGTGCTGAATAAGTTGCTTCTGCAAATGTATCAGCCTCATCATCATTATTTAATGGAGAAGAGGTAACTTTAACTTGTTTAAAGCCAGTCTTAAATTGTAAATCTCTATTATTAGGAATACGGAATGTTAAGAATGCTTCACCTGTTTCAGCAGTTGTATACATTGGTAGATTATAATGATTCACCTCTGTACTATTGAAAGGAGTTTGTGTTGATGTTTGTCTTGAATCTGGTAATGTTACAGCGTTATCCAGAGTTGTAACTGCTTCGCTATTAGGTACATATTCATGTTGACCATATTCTATAAATCCAGCAGTTGGTGCACAATATCTTGATACATCAATGCCATCAAAGAATACATATATTCTAGTATTTGGTTTCATACCTGAAGCATAGATACCAATATCACGAGAACGAATAAATGGTACAATGTTAATATTAAGAACTCGATCTCCTTGAGATTCTTCGATTGAATTAAATCCTAATTCTCTTTGGACACCTGTTCTAGTTTGTTCTGTTGTTGTAATATCAGTGATTTCACGAGTTACTTGAATACCAGCAAATCTAAGTTGGCCGGCATTACGTCCGCGACCAAGGCCTCCAACACTAGAACCACGTCGTCTAAATATTCTTCGACGATCAGTTTCAACAGAAGAAAATTCACGGCTTTGGAGAACAGTCTGCCAAGCATTCCATTCTGTACCAATTGCACCATTTAATAATCCTGTTTCATTTTGTAAAAATTCAAGTACAGCTTGTGCACTATCATCTGTGTTAATAATGTCTGGTTTTCTATCTGTAGAAATCCATTCATCAGATGATGGTGATAATTTTAATTTACCTTCATAGGTTGCATTCTCGAACGGTTGAACAGATATGGTTTTAGTCATATTTGTATTTGAAAATAATTCTTCAGTACCAAACCCTTGATCACTCTGTAAATCAGTTAAATTAGTAGCTAATTTTTCGCCTAACCAAAGAGATACTTGTTCTAAGTTATTAAATCCACTTCGTACTTGACTATTATAATTAGTAGCTGATGAAGTTGATTTTTGGAATGCATTCTTTGTACCATCACCTTGAGCTGTTATGTCATCATATATAGTAATTACATCAGCAGTACTTTGAACAACTCCACCTACAGCAGACCAACTAGTAACTCCTGTTGGGAAGCTTGACATATTACCACCTGATCCAAGATTAGTAGAATAATATAAAGTACTATATGTTCCATCTGCAGTTCTTTCTTGTATTTCCCATCTCGCAACTGTTTGACCAGTACTAACTTCTCGTATAATACGTCTAGAAGCTTCTGATAATTTAACAGTAGAAATTGCAGTTGTATCAACTGCACCTTCTGTTTGATCTGATTTTAAAGAACCTAATCTATATTCAGGATAATTTGTACCATCATTTACTTGATAAAGGAAATAAGTACCATCTGTTGTATTAACAAAGTTTTTAGCAATTACAATTTGAGGTCTTCCAGTGCTTGGGTCTGATCTTCCTGTAGTTGTATTAATTGTAAAGTTATTTGGTGACTCACTATTATAATAGTCAGGTGCAAATACAGATAAGTCATCTGTGTTTGTCTCTTCAGGGAATTGATAAAAAAGTCGATAATTGCTTATAATACCATAAGGTCTTAATACACCTAACTCTTTATCCATTGAAGCCAAATATTGTGGATTGACAGCATCTGCAAATGTGTCTCGGCGGAATGTATCTATCAACATTCCATTTTTAAATCTTTCTGTACCGTCACTATTTAGTATCTTTTTATTTAATGTATTATTTTCTAATATAGAAAGTGCACTATAGTATTCTAAGTTTTCAATTCTTGATTTAAGTCCACCAATTTCTTTCATGGTGAATCTTGAATTGTCGACGTAGTTAACACTTACACTCTTAATATCAGTAGTATAAGCTGGTAAAAAGTATGTATATAAACTTAAACTTCCCGCAGGTTGTTCGGGTGCTTCAGGATCGACTGCAGAGACACCCTGTACAACAGCAAGTTTTCCAGCAGCATCTAATACTATTCTATCAAATCTACTTAAATAGTATGATAAACTAACTGATCCTAATTTATTAGGTACTGGTTGTACTGTTGATCTTGATGGTGAATTAGCATCGGGTGGTAAGAAGTTAATTTTTCTTCGGAAATCTAAAAAGTCCGTTAAAGGTTCACCTTTATACGATGGAATGTCTCCATAATCAATATCAGGCGTAGTAGTTGATGTGTAATCGCCATAAGAATTAACACAGAAGAAATCACCTGCACCATGTTGATAGTAAGTATATTGTACGTGAGGTGAATTAGAAGCTGAAAAAACAACGTCTTCTTTTAATTGGATTCTTACTTTACCATAAAAATCAGGATTATCTAAACCATCTTCAAGAATAAAGAATGACTCTTGATCTGCACCACTAGAGCTATCAGGATTAATTCTAATTGTTTCAGGCAAAATATCTTGGTGATCTAAAGTTAATACTGTTCCAGTTGCATTTGTTCCAGCATCAATGTTTGTTATTGCTCTTCCTTGAGTACCATAAGTTGTAGTTGAAAACTTAGTTTTTGCTTTAATATCAGAGGAGCCAGCTGCTACAGTTTTTCTAACAGGTGCAAGAACTTTGTATGTGTGATCTGCTTGGAATCCTAAAGGTGAATCATTTGCAGGAATATCTCTAAACTCAATAGAGCCAGTAGCACCAGAGTGTAATGTATAGTTTTCAGGATTTACTATTCTTTCTTCTCCTGCACCCTGTTTATCTATAATTACATAATTAAATTTATCTGCAGAAGTTGTTTCTGTAAATACTGTATCGGTTGGAGCAGTAATCACTAGTTTTTGTGTTCCTATTCCATCTGCAGCTGAAGATACTGTACCTGATATTTTTTGATTAAGGTGATATGTAACACTGGTAAGTCTTTGTACTGAATCAGCTGGTAATCTATATAAGTTAGCATTAGAAGTAGTATCTTTAAGACCTAAAGATTCAGTTTGACTTGTTTCAGAAGGCATAGACACACCAATAGATGTGAGTGTACTCTTGTGTTTTAAGCCAGGAAATGCTAATTTTAATTTATCTATTGTAACGTCGTTATATAAATGAGCTCTATAAGTAATATCATTAGAATCCCCATCAGACACATAAGAGAGTGAACGTATTACAGCTTTATCTTTTGCAGTAGATAAAAGATAATCTGAATCTATAACACTTGAAGGTGAGTTATTTAATAGTCCATGTGGTGAATTATTAAGTAATACATCTACGTAATTACCAACTGTTTGACTAAATCCTGTGTTTGTTTCATCATCAGTTGATCGTGCTCTATCAATAGGAATTGTACTCTTTTGAGGAAAGTCATATCGAAAACCATTTAAATAAGCAGTTGAACCTTCTAATTCAACAATAGCTTTTGTTCTTGCAACACTCTCAGTTGCTACTCCGAACGGTCTTTCAGCTACCAAAGTTGAAGATGTATATCGACCACCATTTTTATTTTCATTAAGGAAATCTCTAAGTGTAACCTTAAAAGGATTTAAAACATAATTGCCTGATTCTTCAAATGTTCTTTGTGCTAATTTAGCTTCGAGTTCTCCTTTATTAGTATTTTCTCTTAGAACAACTCCTGTTTCACTAATAGTGAATAGTCGAGAAACATCAAATGATTCAACACCGCCTAATAAGCTTATACCAGACGTCTGATTAGTTATATTTCTAATTGGACTTACATCATCAGGATCATTTCTTTCTTGGAAAATTAATGAAAGTTTAATCTGATACCTATCTGCACCTGGTGCTGCAAAGTTATATGAGCCACTAGCATTATCAAGTAGGGTAGAATCAGATGAAGATGTAATAATATTTTCATCAATTCTTAACGAAATATCACCACGTGGTATTTCTGTTTTGCTATTTTTAATCCAATATTTAGTTAGCTTAGGTGTATGAACAAAACAACCTTTTATAAAATATATACCTTCTTCTACATTAGCACCAAATGAATATCCTGTTGCAGTAATTGTTCCTAATCCAACTGTATCGGCTAAAGTATCGCCATCAGCAGTTGTGACTTTAGTATCTTTATAATAAAATACAGGTGTTGATGTTGGAATAATATTATTTAAAGTCACACTTGGACTATCAAAATATAGTTCAACAGGTGTAACAAATAATCTTACATTTGTAGATGATATCTTTTCTGCATGTAATATTCTTACATATAAATTAGCTGCAGAGGTAGGTCTTAGTTCTAAAGATTTTTGTAATATAGCACTTGTAACTAATTGATCTGCAGTTACACCTGAAGGTGGGGTAACTTCTAAATATAAAACTTCATCCTTATAAGCAGCTTCGCCATCCAATACGTTTGTGCCATCTCTGTAAAATGTAGTACCAAATCGATCAATCTGAGCTTGTAATATAGATTGCATCTGGTTGAGTTCACGGGTTTGAACAGCAAAGCCAGGTTGGAAAAGAATCCGTAAGTAATTTTTACTATCCGCTGTTTCTCCATTAGAGTCTTTTATTTGATAGTCATCAAAATACGGTGCTATGTTATAAGATGTAATTGCCATATTCTTTTCCTAAAATGTTATAATAAAGTTAACTGTTTCCGATTGATCAACATCTCTACTAATAGGTTCACTATTATTTATAAAGAGAACATCGCCAGAAAACACATCAACCTCGGGTTTTGATACTGAGCTTATCCTATGAGCAGCTGATAATCCAGTTGCTAATAAGTTTTCATTTGCAATAAAATCAGATGCACCTATCTTAGTATATCTAATAACTCTCAAAGCATCATTTGTAGAATCGATATTTACATCTACGACTTTACCTTGAGCACCACTTCGATTTCCTTTTATAAGTGTGTCTTGTGTTACATTATCCGCTATAGCTGTTCCTATTTCAGGTACAGTTATTTTATATTTAGCATTAGCTGTTATTGATGTCAATAAAGAACCAGGTGAGTAATCTCCTGTTAGTGCATTTGAATATTCACTAAATTTTCTAGGTCCTTGTATTAATCCAACTTGTCTAAAATCATTTGTCTTTGAGAAATCTATATTTTCAAGTCCAGTATTTAAATCGGCTGAGGTTGCACCACTTGTTACTCGGTTATTGATAAAGATAGCAGTAGCATTCATCTCTTGTTTTGGAAGTGAACCATGACCGCTATATGGAGATAATTGAGCAGTAAATGTAGACCCTGTTCCAGTTGCATGAACTGGTACAATAGTAGCACTTCTATGATTCTTACCTGCTTGAATTATTTTTGTTTTACTAATAACACCATCTGTAACTTTTGCATATGCCAAAGTAGATGACTGAATTATTTTTACCTTTGTTCCATTTTGATAATCTGTTCCACCATCTATTACTTTAATATCACCCGGTGAATCAATTGTTCCAGCCGCATTAATTTTAGCTAATCCATAAGCATATTTTCTTGCAGCAGGACTATCTGTTAAATTGTTAATTTGACCATCGGTTAAACCTGTTTCTTCAAATCTAACTGGTACCCAATTATTATAAGCAGCGTTTCTATAATATCCACCACCTTGTGTCAAACCATTTGCATCAAATTGTACGATACTTCCAATAGAGTCGCCACTTGTAGTTACACCCCCGTCACTAGCAATTGTGATACTAGAAGAATCTATTTCTAAACCATCGCCATTTACAAATAATCCAATAGGTGTATCGTCATTTTTATTGTTTCCACTAATATCAACTAAAGGAAATACAGTGTTAGCAGGTGGACTATAACTCGAGCCTCCTGCTGTAATATCAATTCTATCAATTGTTCCGGCCTCACCCGCGTAAGAAACATCCTCTACTAAAGGAATAAAATCATCATTAGGAGATTGATTAGTTTGAAATTTAGCTAGCTGAGCTGCTTGAATTGAAAACATATATTTCCACTTATAACCATCAGATAAAACTTTAGGTTCAGATTGCGGATCAAAGTCTGGTCTAGTAGTACTTGCTGCACCATCATTATTATCTAAACACTTATAAACAGCACCATAATTTTTTACACCTGTATCCGATTGATTGTTTTGAAATGCATAATATTCTCTTTCTTCACCTACAGTTTGATCTGTTGTAATATCATATTGTTTAAATACTTTACCATATTTCCAATCAAATTTAACAAAGGCTGTTTCTGTATCAGCTTTATCAACCTTCTTCATTGCTAATATATTTTCTCTTGTTGATATATCTGTAGAGAATGAGTTATTAGGTCTTGTAGGAGAATCAGAAGCTGGTGAGTTCCAGGGTTGTGCTCGACCATAAAATATGTATAAAGGGTTTGAATCTAAATCATTTTCAAAAGAATTTAAAAATTTAGTTTTAATTGCCTGAGGTAAAAAATCAAATGAATTACCAGTAATTAATGATGCGTCTTGAGTTGAATTTGTATTAAGAATAGCCATCTTCTATTTATCCGTTTTTACAGAAAACCTCCGCCATTTGGGTTATCATTTACAAAGTCTTCCATAAAATAATTATCTTTTGGATAGACAGGTAAGCCTTTTGCAACTGCTATTGCTGTTTCACTATCATATAAAAACTCAGTTGTGCTTGGTGATCTAGATTGTAAAGTTGTATAATTATCTCGAAATACACCACCTGCAAAGAGTACCGCAATTTTTTCATCTGCTCTATCTGAACTAGGTGAACCAGAATAATCAACATTAGGATCACCTTTACCATCATATATGTGTACTATATCGGAACCATTACCAGGTTGTAATACTGCTTTTCCAATCTTCTTAATTTCTACTAATGAATTTTCAGTTGAAAATGGTATTGGTGGATTGGTTTCTTTTCTAATTCTATTAAATACTTTATAACCGGCTGGATGAATAAGATCATCAAATGATTTTCTAAATGATGAAAATGCTAAATCAGTAACTACCTCATAGGAATATTTTTGATAAAAGTTTGAATCTTGTGTTACAATACCATCAGATAGTCTACCTTTTATCCCCCTTGTAGTTCCAAAGGTATCAACAAGAGCTTTAAATTCGTACGAAAATTCCACACCAATTGCTTCTCTAGCTGCTCCAATAACCGGTTTATATATTAATGTGTGAGTGTTTCCCTCTATTTGAAAATCTTTATATATTACTTCTAAATTACCTGAAGTATTACCAGCACCAGGATTTAATATTTTTATATCTGTTATAGTTCCTTCAGCATCAATACCATCAACTCTTAATTGAAACGAAGTATTATCATTAGAATTAGAATAAAATCTATCTCCAATACTGTAATTACTTCCGCCATTTATGATATTGACTTTACTTAGTGTACGATATATTTTACCAAGAACAACATTATTCTCATCAACTAAATCGTTACCTTCAATAAATGTTCCACTAATACTTAAGCTATCTAAATATAAAGTGTGAATTGTTTCATCATATTCTTCTTTTTCTATATTTCTTATTATACCTGAAGATGATTTATCAAAATATTGATTTCTTTGGTAAACTCTTTTACTTAATAGTGCATCAGTAATTGAAGTTGGAGTAGTTGGAACAACACGAATAAAAAAGTTTTTATTAAATCGACCATCAGACGGCATTAATACACTATCCCATGGTTCATTTATTGTAATATTTTTATTAAAGAATAACTTAAAGAAAATCTCAATCGATCTCTTTGTTCCTTTTATGTTATAATAATCAACTAACCTTTTGAGCAGCTTGGTTCTTTCAACATAAGCGGATTTAGGTAAGTCTTTTGCAATCGAGTCTGAAAGAGCAGATATAAATTTATTATCAGCAACTCTATCTAAATCTTGGTTTTGATTTATAAACTCTATTAACTGAGTAGGGGCACTATCAGTGTTTTGTTGAGTATAATATACCTTTAAGAAATCAATAAGATTCTTAGCAGTATCTCTTAACTGCTCAGGAAGAAGCTCATTGATTCTAAGTTTTTCTAAGTTTTTCATTAATAACTACTACCTGAAGTTTGATATGTCGTCGTTGATGTTGCTGCTGTTGTTCCACTTCCAGTTGTTGTTGCTGTTCCTGTATCTGTAACAGTTGCAGCTCCAAATGCTTGACCTGTATTTACAGTTGATGTTGTCGCAGGAGCTGTATGTGTATATCCTAATTGTTGATAAAGAATATGTTCTTCATACGTGTTTGCTGCATAACCTATTCCACTAACTGGGTCATACATTGTGTGTGGAACAAATGTTCCTGTAGTTGTAAATGGATCAAATCCTGTTGATGTTGTAGCTGTAGATGTTACTTGATAAACAGAGTTTGGTACTACATCACCCGATGAAGTAGATAAATTCGAATCAGGGAATACATTAGTTTTACCTAAATCGATTGTTAAGATTTTATTTTCTATACCAGGTATATCATAAGATTTAGGTATGACTCTAATCTCAACATTAGCTGTTTGTGTTACATTTTGATTATCAAGTGTAATTCGACCTGTAGCTGGATATAAAAATCCTATACCTTTACCGTCTACAATTTTAATATTGTTCGTACCAATATAATATTTTTGAATACGTCTACGAGTTGTATCACCATCAATTGCAATATCTTCTAGATAATAGATTCTATTATTTTGGTCCCAGCCCGATGTGGTAATAAATGAATTGGTTTGTCTTATATCACCTAATAAAGGTACACCAAACGAAGTTGTTATTCCTGCAGTACTTTCAGCTGTAAAAGAAACTAGCTTATAAGCATATACTTGAGCTACTGAACCTTTAATAGCAGTGTCAGTCGAATCAATATCTGCAAGTAATTTAGAATATCTAAAGTTATTAGAGAACTTATCTAAGAATGTATCTCCAAATACTGAAATTTTATCAGATACCGCTGCCTTGATTTGTTCTTTATTTTTATCAGTTAAATTAGTATCATATTTAAAATATACATTAAAATACAAATATGTATAATCAGGGTCAATAATCTGTGGTACTACAGTAATTACCTTCTTCCTATCAAGTGAAGTTAATATAGAAGACTTTTGAAGTTCTGTCAAGAATAAAGACGATTGTGGTTTTACTGATATAAAAACTTTTCCATATTCAGGTGGGTCTAATACTTGACCGCCATAAACAGCAACATCCTGCACATCACCAATTACTGATTTAACAATAGAAATATAATCTTGTGTTGTTACAGCTCGATCTTGAGTAATAAATTTTCGTGGAGCATTTATTTGAATACTCTCAGTAGATTCTCTTGCAGCACCGCCAGATGCTATTGAAGATACAGTAATAGCATCTGAATCAGCTAGTGCTGTATCAGTTGGGAATGATCCTGTAAATGTAAATATGTTAGCCCCATTGGATGCTGTATAGTTACTCGATAAGTATGTGACAGTTATAACTGAACCTACAACCGGTTGTTTTCCAATTATATTATCTCCGAACGCTAACTGATAATAACCTTCATAATTTTCTGTTAAGAAATAAACAGGTGTTGCATTTCCTACTTCTGTTTGAGAGCTATATAAATTATATGTTGTAGAATTATTAGCTGTAGCACTATCTTTGACAGTTACTTTCATTGTAGAGGTATCTATTAATGAATCTCGAACAACAAACTTTTGATTATTGTTATCGTTGAAAAAGAAAGAGTTTGTTCTTAGTGTACCTTCATATATATTAATCTCATCAAATTCAAAATTTGTTGTAGTAGAATTATAAGTAGAAGATTTAATATCAGCTAGTGTTTGATATGTATATGTAACACCACCAACAGTTGTTTCAAATGTGCTACCTGATGGTAATGTAATCGATTCTTCACTCCCACCTGTACGTTTCAATTTTAATGCAATAGTTGCAGATGGAGCACTTACACTTCTTGGAATATATCCAATTAATTTAGCATGAGAAACAACATTAGCTCTAACTTGTGCGGTGTCAATGAATGATTCATTTACTGCCATGTGAGCATTAACAGCATTATAATGAGTATTATATGCAAGGATGTCAAGGAGACTATTAAGACCTGAACCTTCGTAATCATAGTCAGCAAATGCACCCCCACTATTTTTAAGATAAGTTTTTAAATTATCCTTAATTTTATCGAAATCTAACTCTGTTGTATTTAGTTGTGTTGCCATATTATCTTAACCTCTTTAAATAAAATGAAGATTGAACTTCTACGTTAAGAGCAAGCACATTATATTGCATGTGAACAATAAAAGCGTTAGCATCCATATTATCTTGGACTCGAATAGTTACTCCGTTCACTCTTGGTTCATGCTCCTTTATTACCTTTTTAATCTCTTCTTCAATAGCATAAGATGTTAATCCATTTGCATTTTCAAAAAGATATGATGTTACATTTCCACCTATCTCAGGGTGAAAAGGTCTATCTCCAAAATTAGTAAGAATTAAATTCTTAACCGATTGCTTAACAGCATCAAGATCACTCAATGGTCGAATATCACCAGTACCTGGATGTTGTATAAACGATAAAGGAAGGTCAGTATATTTCCGCGTCACTGCAACTCGAGTTGAACCAGTAGAGCTATTAAAGTCTGATAATCCTTGTGCCATGTCTCTATTTATATACTTTCTTTAGTTTTTTTTACCCTGATGGTGCACCAGTTGTGCCAGATGTTGATCCCATCATTTCACTGTGTGTATGAGTATGAAGTGTTACTGAATTAGATGTGATATTACCCGCAGGGAAGTCTATACTTCCTTTTGGTGCATCTAATGTATATGTACCTTTGACTACTTCTGTCTTATTACCATCGACTTGAATATTCCAATTACCTTTGATGTAAGTATTACAACTTTTATCTATAGTTAAATTACACGTTCCTTTAACCCACACATTATCGTCTTCGACTATTACTTTGTAGTTATCGCCAATAATGACTTGAGTCTTATCACCATTTGCACTAATCTCTTTGAATGTTCCTGATTTATGTACATGAGAAAATCTTTCAGCATCTTTTGTAGAATCATACTCAACTGTATTAGCATCGTTTTCAAATGCTGTAACGTGGTTGTGCGGATACTGAGGTTTTACAATAGATGTCAAATCAGGAAGACTCCATGTAGAACCACTGTTTGCTAATGGTACAGAGTTATATAAATCCCGTAATTCATTCTTCTTAGTATATGCAAAAGATGTATTGAATGTACTCTTTGCTGCAATAGGATTATCTGCAACATTTATCTTTATAGGGTGAACTTTATCGGGGTCAGAGAAACCTATATTATCATTTTCATTTTTTATTGTTGTATATGCTGGAACAGAACCCATAATTATAGGGTCTTGAGCTGATGTACCATCTCTAAAGAATCCAACTACCCACGAACCTTGAAGTAATCCTGTAGCTGATTGTCCAACTTCTGCCATAGACGCTGATGTTACTGGCATAAGTACAGATGCCCAAGGTAAATCTTCAGTTTTAATTTTAGATTTATCAGCAGTATGGTATCCAAAACATCTAACTCTAACACGCCCCATTTCTAATGGATCGTTAATATCCTCAATAACCCCTGTAAACCAAATGAATGACTGGTTACCTATTAGATTTTCTGTACTTTTTGAGATCATACTTTCTTAGCCACCACGTTAAT
>CENP01005734.1_pt1 | contig 17633 bp, 15 predicted proteins | sample 361281 | NCBI WGS metagenome assembly CENP01 (sample SAMEA2591122, study PRJEB7988) | marine metagenome | biome: marine biome (ENVO:00000447); feature: deep chlorophyll maximum layer (ENVO:xxxxxxxx); material: saline water (ENVO:00002010), including plankton (ENVO:xxxxxxxx) | depth 70 m | reverse complement strand
CTTCTGGTTTAGCTTCTGCTTCTGGTTTTTCTTCTGGTTTTGCCTCTGTAGAGAGCATATTCATAACAGAAAATTCAGAATCACTATCTTTTATGGATGGTGTAATCTTTAAAAAAGATCCTATTGGTCCAGGTACTGACCCTTTGACCAAAATAAGATTTTCGTCATAATCTATTTTTTCGATTTCTAAGTTTTGAATTGTAACTTTAGTATTTCCATATTGTCCTGCCATTTTCTTTCCTTTAAAAACTCTTCCAGGAAATTGACATTGACCAATCGAACCTGGTGCTCTGTGTGATAATGAATTTCCGTGTGTAGCATCTTGTGTCTTAAAATTATGCCTTTTAACTACTCCAGAAAAACCTTTTCCTTTTGATATTCCTGATACATCAACCTTAGAATTTTCTTTAAACCCTTTTAAAGAGATTTTTTTGGCTTCTTTTAATTCATTAAATTCAGTTTCTGAAACATTGAATTCGGTTAAGTATCCCTTATTTTTTGTTGTGAATTTTTTTTCTAAACTTTTTGATACTTTTCTCTTAGACCCATAATTTACTTGTACAGCAAAGTAACCATCTTTTTCTTGGGATTTTCTTTGTACTATTTTACTATCTTCGATTTTGATTACTGTTACAGGAATAGAGTTACCATCATCTTTAAAGACGCGCGACATCCCCTTTTTTAAACCAACTAAACCAAGCATTTTAATTAAGGGTAATTTTTACATCAACACCTGCTGCAATATCTAATCGCATAAGTGCGTCAACAGTTTGTTCTGTTGGGTTAATGATATCGAAAAGACGTTTATGAGTTCTTGTCTCATATTGATCTCTTGCATCTTTATCTTTATGTGGAGAAATTAGAATTGTCAGTCTTTCTTTTTTAACAGGCAGTGGAATAGGTCCAATAACTTTGGCCCCAGTCTTTGTTACGGTCTCGACTATTTCCTTAGTAGATTTATCAACTAATTTGTGGTCGAAAGCCTTTAATTTAATTCTAATTTTTTGCTGTTCCATACTATCAATTCATACCGAAAGACCACAATTTTAGGGCTTTAGATATGTGCTGTCAAAGGATTTGACTAATTCTTATTGATTATTTCTTCGGTTAAATTTGAAGGAACTTCTAGATATTTTTGAAACTCCATAGTGTATGTTGCTCTTCCCTGTGTTGCAGATCTCAAATCTGTTGCATAACCGAACATTTCTGAAAGGGGAACAAGTGCTTTAATAGCCTTTCCTGAGGGGATATCTTCCATATTTTGAACCTGTCCTCTTCGTCTATTTAAATCTCCTACTACATCACCCATATAATCTTCAGGAGTTACAACTTCTACATCCATCATTGGTTCTAGTAATATAGGTTTTGCCTTCATAGCACCATCTTTAGCTGCCATTGATCCAGCTAGTTTAAAAGCCATTTCACTTGAATCGACATCATGATATGAGCCGTCATATAGCGTAACCTTTACTCCTTGAAGTGGATATCCTGCTATAACACCATTTTGAAGTTGTTCTTTAACACCTTTGGAAACTGCAGGAATATACTCTTTGGGTATTGCTCCCCCTTTGATTTCATCAATAAATTCAAATTCCTCTTCGATGGGCTCCATTCTCATAAGAACGTGTCCATATTGGCCTCTACCACCTGACTGTTTTGCATATTTTGCTTCAACTTCAACATTTTGTGTAATTGCCTCTCTATATGCAACTTGAGGTTTTCCTACATTTGCCTCCACACTGAATTCTCTTTTCATCCTTTCAACCAGAACCTCTAAATGCAATTCTCCCATTCCAGATATTATTGTTTGACCTGATTCCTCATCTGAACTTACTCTAAAAGAGGGATCTTCTTGTGCAAGCTTACCAAGCGCTATTGACATCTTTTCTTGGTCAGGTTTTGATTTTGGCTCAACTGCTAGAGATATTACTGGTTCAGGAAATTCCATCCTTTCTAGAACAACTAAATTTTTCCCATCTGAAAGTGTATCCCCAGTGGTTACGTTCTTAAGACCTATACAAGCGGCAATATCGCCTGCTCTTACCTCTTTTATTTCTTCTCTATTATTGGAGTGCATTTGTACCATTCTTCCAATTCTTTCTTTATCGTCTTTAACTGTATTGATAACGCCATCACCTTGTGACAGAACACCAGAATAAACTCTTACAAAAGTAAGATTGCCTACAAAAGGATCTGTAGCTATTTTGAATGCAAGTGCTGAAAAAGGCTCTTCATCACTTGAACTTCTTAAGGTGCTTTCCTCTGTTTTAGGGTTAACTCCTTCGATAGCTTTGACTTCATCTGGAGCGGGTAAAAATTCAATAACTGCATCTAAAACTGCTTGAACTCCTTTATTTTTAAATGCTGAGCCGCATAATGCTAAAGTTATTTCGTTTGATAAAACTCTTTCTCTTAGGCCTTTTTTTATTTCTTCCTCTGATAGGTCTGATGTTTCTAAATATTTTTCCATTAAATCCTCATTTGCTTCTGCAGCTGCTTCAACTAATTCCTCCCTTAGAGACTGGCATTTTGAATTAAGCTCTTCAGGTATATCTGTATATTCGAAAGTAGATCCCTTATCGGCTTCATTCCAAGTAATTGTTTTCATTTTAATAAGATCTATAACACCTTTAAAATCGTCTTCAGCTCCAATGTTATATTGTATAGGAACGACAGTCGCACCTAATCTTTCTCTAATTTGTCCTACAACCCTTTCAAAGTCAGCTCCAGCTCTATCCATTTTGTTTACAAAAACAATTCGTGGAACCTCATATCTATTTGCCTGTCTCCAGACCGTTTCAGATTGTGGCTGAACGCCCGAAGATCCACAAAAAACAACAACTGCTCCATCAAGAACTCTTAATGATCTTTCTACCTCAATAGTAAAATCTACGTGCCCAGGAGTATCAATAATATTTACTCTGTGTTCTTCAAACTGTTGATCCATACCTTTCCAAAAGCATGTTGTTGCAGCAGATGTAATAGTTATTCCTCGTTCTTGTTCTTGCTCCATCCAGTCCATAACAGCAGCTCCGTCATGCACTTCCCCAATTTTGTGTGAAATCCCAGTATAGAAAAGAACTCTTTCAGTTGTAGTTGTCTTACCAGCATCAACATGGGCACAAATTCCTATATTTCTGTAACGGTTTAAAGGTGTTTTTCTTGCCATTTTTAAAATCTGAAATGTGAAAAAGCTTTATTTGCTTCAGCCATTTTATGCATATCCTCTTTCTTTTTTACTGCTGCTCCTTTTCCATCCATTGCTTCTTTTAACTCAGCAGCTAATCTTGCAGGCATTGATTTTTCTTTTCTTTTTCTAGCTGCTTCAACTAACCATCTCATCGCTAATGCAGTTCTTCTTTTGGCTCTAACTTCAACAGGAACTTGATATGTGGCTCCTCCAATTCTTCTAGATCTAACTTCAACAACTGGTGCTACTTGGTCTAAAACTTTTTTAAATACATCAACTGGACTTTCTTTTTGTACTGACTTTTCTAACTCATTAAATGCACCGTAAACAATTTTTTCAGCAATTGACTTTTTTCCATCAACCATAAGTTGATTCATAAATTTAGCTACAAGCTCACTTTCGTATTTTGAATCTGGAATTATTTTTCTTTTTGGAGCTGCTCTTCTTCTCATTTTTTAGCTTTCTTAGCTCCATATTTAGATCTACCCTGCTTTCTATCTGCAACTCCTGAAGTATCAAGAGCACCTCGCACAGTGTGATATCTAACACCTGGTAAATCTTTTACTCTTCCACCTCTTATAAGAACTACTGAGTGTTCTTGAAGATTATGACCTTCACCTCCAATGTAAGATGTAACTTCAAATTTCGAGGTAAGTTTAACTCTGCAAACTTTTCTTAAAGCAGAATTAGGTTTCTTTGGGGTTGTTGTATAAACACGTGTACAAACCCCTCTTCTTTGTGGGCAATTTTTAAGTGCAGGAACATCACTCTTAGCACGCTTAGTTTTTCGTGGTTTCCTTACTAATTGATTTATTGTAGCCATATCAAAAGAAGAATAATATAGCAGTGAATATCATCGGTCAATATTTACTGAAAGCTCTCTAGAAGTTCTTTTTTCAATGCTTCTTCAATATCTTGTATTTCTTCTGAAGATACACTTGCTTTTTGATTTGCTGCAAACCCTGTTCCAGCAGGAATTAATCTGCCAACAACTACATTTTCTTTTAACCCTTTTAAGATATCTTTTCTGCTTGTGACAGCCGCTTCTGTTAAAACTCTTGTAGTTTCCTGGAAAGAAGCTGCAGAAATAAATGAATCAGTCGATAATGCTGCTTTTGTTATCCCAAGAAGCATTCTCTCAAATTTAACAGGCTTTTTACCTGAGTCCTCTAAAGTTTTATTTTCAGCTCTTACCTTTGTAATTTCTAAGACATCCCCTTCAATAAAATCACTATCTCCTGAATCAATAACTGTAACTTTCTTCAGCATTTGTCTTGTTATTACTTCTATATGTTTGTCGTTAATAACAACGCCTTGCAATCTATACACATCCTGAACTTCAGATATCAAATGTTTAGCTAATTCTTCAACACCATGTAAATGCAATAAGCTGTGTGTATCAGTAGGTCCATAACAAAGAATATCACCTCTTTGAACAGTGTCTCCTTCTAAGAAAGAAACAGCTCTATATTTATGAACCATAACTTCCCACGGCTCACCTTTTTCTGGTGTAATCACAAGTCTTTTACGTCCTTTAGTTTCTTTACCGTATGAAAGTACTCCAGATACTTCAGAATAAATTGCACCATCTTTAGGTTTTCTTGCCTCAAATAAATCTGCAACTCTTGGCAACCCGCCTGTAATGTCTTTAGTTTTTGTTCCTTCGACAGGTACTCTAGCTATAAATTCTCCCTTAGAAACCTTATTATTGTTGTTTTTCATCAAAATTGATTTTGAAGGAAGTGTATAAGTTGCAAGAGCTTTTTTCTTATCATCGAGCACGCTAATTGTTGGTGTCATTCCTTTTCCTTTAAGTGGCCTTTCATTAACATCAATAACTTCTCTCTTAGTTGATCCTGTCAATTCGTCAATATCGACTTTCATAGTTACATCTTCTGTTAGATCTGCAAAAACAATCGTTCCCTCTTGCTCTGAAATAATAGGTAGAGTAAGAGGATCCCACTTTGCAATAAGCGTTCCAGGCTCGACTTTTGTATTGTTTGTATGGAGAATTTCTGCTCCGTAAGGAATTGAATATTTTTCAAGAAGATTTTCATCGTCATCTTGTATAGTTAAATAAGCGTTTCTAGAGATGACAATTGCTTCTCCATTTTTCTTTTCAACTGTCTTAAGTGATGCATCAAAAACTATTTTTCCACCACGAAGTGTTGTTATTGAATCGTCTTCAGCTGAACCTGAAGCGGCACCACCTATGTGGAATGTCCTCATTGTAAGTTGTGTACCAGGCTCTCCAATTGATTGTGCTGCTACAACTCCTACAGATTCACCTACATGAACTAAATGTCCACGAGCTAAATCTCTCCCATAGCATTTTGCGCACAATCCTAGCGATGCTTCGCATTTAATTGGTGAGCGAATTTTTACTTTTTTGATCCCTGAATTCTGCACAACCTCTGCTGATTCTTCATCAAATAAATGTCCTTTTTTAAATAAAACTTTCCCATCTTTTTTAATATCCTCTTGTAAAACCCTCCCAAGAATTCTTTCTGAAATGGTTTGAATCACAGAAGCACCATCAATAATAGCTTCAACTGTCATTCCTTCAGTAGTTTCACAATCATCAGTTGTTATTACGACATCCTGCGATACATCTACTAGTCTTCTTGTAAGATATCCAGAATTAGCTGTTTTAAGAGCAGTGTCCGCAAGACCTTTTCTTGCACCATGTGTTGAAGTAAAGTATTCAAGCATCGATAAGCCTTCTCTAAAGTTTGATGTAATTGCACTCTCAATAATACTCCCATCAGGTTTGGACATAAGACCTCTCATTCCAGCTAACTGTCGTATTTGTGCCGCGGAACCTCTTGCTCCGGAATCTGCATACATAAATACACTATTAAATGATGGAATTACTTCCTCATTACCATTTTTATCAACCTCTACTTTATCGCCAAGAGCTTTCATCATTGAAGATGCAACTTTTTCATTTGTCCTTGACCAGATATCAATAATTTTGTTGTATTTCTCTCCTTTTGTTAGAAGTCCTGATTCAAACTGTTGCTCAATATTTTTAACTTCTGCTTCTGCTCTAGATATGATTTCATTTTTGTCATCAGGTATTTCAAAGTCATTTACACCAATTGAAGCTCCAGAAGTAGTTGAATATTCAAATCCTAGGTACATTAAATTATCAGCAAATAATACAGATTCTTTTAGGCCAAAATCTCTGTACACTTTGTAAATAAGTTTAAGAATATCTTTTTTCTTAAAGGTTTTATTTACTTCTTCAAAATCTAATTCCTGCGGCATGATTTCAAAGAATAAGCATCTTCCAACTGTAGTTGAGACAATTTTTGAACCCTCAGCTTTTTTTATCCGTACATTTACTTTTGAATGTAGACTTACTTGTTTTTCTAAATACGCTCTTTTAACTTCATGGACATCAATAAATGTTCTTGTCTTTCCTTCTACATCTTTATCCTGTTTAGTTAAGTAATAAACCCCTAAAACTACATCTTGGTTTGGTTGTATTATTGGCTCTCCACTAGCAGGTGAGAGTATGTTGTTTGTTGACATCATTAATGCCCTTGCCTCCAGTTGAGCTTCTAAGGACAAAGGAACATGCACAGCCATTTGATCTCCATCAAAGTCTGCATTAAATGCGACACATACAAGAGGATGTAATTGAATTGCCTTGCCCTCAATAAGAATAGGCTCAAATGCCTGAATGCCAAGTCTATGTAAGGTTGGAGCTCTGTTTAATAACACAGGATGTTCTCTTATTACTTCATCTAAACAATCCCAGACCTCTGGCGCTTCTTCTTCAACTAGTTGTTTTGAAGCTTTTATAGTTACTGTTATACCCTTTTGCTCAAGCTTGTTTAATATGAAAGGTTTGAAGAGCTCAAGTGCCATTTTTTTTGGCAACCCACATTGATGTAATTTTAAAGTTGGCCCAGAAACAATTACTGAACGTCCAGAATAATCAACTCTCTTACCTAATAGATTCTGACGAAATCTTCCTTGTTTGCCTTTAATCATATCTGCGAGAGATTTTAATGGTCTTTTATTTGTTCCAAGAATAGCTCTACCTCTTCTCCCATTATCAAGCAAAGCATCAACGGATTCTTGTAGCATTCTTTTTTCATTTTTAACAATTATTTCTGGAGCCCCTAGTTCAAGAAGTCTTTTTAATCTATTGTTTCTATTAATTACTCTTCTGTATAAATCATTTAAATCAGATGTTGCAAATCTTCCACCATCTAATGGAACTAATGGTCTTAGATCTGGAGGTAAAATTGGTAAAACATTCATTATCATCCATTCAGGTTTTTGACCACTTTTTTTAAAGGCCTCCATCAGTTTCAATCTTTTTTGAAGTTTCTTGATCTTTGTTTCAGAACCGCTAGTATTTAATTCTTCTTTAATAATCTGCGTTTCTTTTTCTATGTCTACTTCAGTAAGCAAAATTTGAATAGCCTCCGCACCCATTAGTGCTGTAAAGTCATCATCATATAAATCTAAATTTTCATCATAATCTTCCTGAGACAGTAGTTGACCTTTTGTAAGATCTGTAATTCCTGCATCAACAACAACGTAACTCTCGTAATAAAGAACCTTTTCTATTTCTCTAAGAGTCATATCTAGAAAGAGCCCTATTCGAGATGGGAGAGATTTTAAGAACCAAATATGAGCAACAGGAGAGGCAAGCTCAATATGCCCCATTCTTTCGCGTCTTACTTTTGTTGCTGTTACTTCTACTCCACATTTTTCACAGATTACACCTCTATGTTTTCTTCTTTTATATTTCCCACAAAGGCACTCAAAGTCCTTTACAGGTCCGAATATTCTTGAACAAAAAAGACCATCTCTTTCAGGTTTGAAGGTTCTATAATTTATTGTTTCTGGTTTTTTGACCTCTCCCCAAGACCAAGATCTGATCATTTGGGGTGAAGCTAAACCACAAGAAATTAGATCGAAATTTCTTTTTGAACTTTTATTGATATTTTTGATAATGTCTTGCATGTTATTCCTCCGATGAATCTTCCAACTCAAGATTAAGTCCAAGAGCCTTAATTTCTTTACTTAAAACATTAAATGATTCAGGCACACCTGAATCAACCTCATAGTTACCGTCCACTATATTTTTATAAACTTTTGATCTTCCAATAATGTCATCAGATTTAACTGTTAACATTTCTTGCAGAGTATACGCTGCACCATAAGCCTCAAGAGCCCAAACTTCCATTTCTCCAAACCTTTGTCCACCAAACTGAGCTTTACCTCCCAAAGGTTGTTGTGTAACTAAACTATATGAACCTGTAGATCTAGCATGCATCTTGTCATCGATAAGATGATTGAGTTTCAACATGTACATATAACCAACAGTGACTGGTCTATCAAATTTTTCACCTGTTCGTCCATCATATAAATCAAATTGGCCGCTTTCAGGTAGTCCAGCATATTTAAGAAGTTCTTTAATTTGATGTTCATTTGCTCCATCAAAAACTGGTGTTGCAAATGGAACTCCATCTTTCAAGTTTTCTGAAAGTTCCTTAAGCTCAATATCTTTCATTGAACCAACATCATCTTTAGTTCTAGGTCCAAAAGAATAGATATCATTTAGAACTTTTTTAACTTTATCTAATTTTTCTTTATTTTTAAGCATTTTATCAATCAGGTTACCTAGACCTTTTGAAGCAAGCCCTAAGTGCGTCTCTAAAATCTGACCTACATTCATTCTTGACGGCACTCCAAGCGGATTCAGAATTATATCTACTGGTTCACCATTTTCATCGTAGGGCATATCTTCAACTGGAACGATGCTTGAAATAACACCTTTATTACCATGTCTTCCAGCAAGCTTATCGCCTGCTTGTATTTTTCTTTTTACGGCTAAATAAACTTTAATAACAGAAAGTACACCTGGAGCCAAATCATTCCCACCAGCAACTTTTTGCTTAAAGATATTCATTTTTTCTTTATTTTCGGCTTGGTATTTTTTGAATTGATCTGAAACATTTTTTTGAAGTTCTGTAATTTTTTTATTGGTTATTTTTATTTTTAGAACGGATGCTAAATCCATTTCCTCCAAAGACTCTTGAGTTAATTTCCCTTTTGCTTTCACTAAATTTTCTTTCTTTAAAGCTTGAATAATTGTATTTTTGAGTGAATTGGTAACAATTCGCATTTCATCATCTAAATCTTTGCTAAATTCAGACATCATTAAATCTTCATTACTTTTAGCGCGCGGATTTTTATCAACTCCATCTCGTGTAAAGATTTGAACATCAATGACTGTTCCACTTACACTAGACGGCACTCTCAATGAAGTGTCTTTAATATCTGATGCCTTTTCTCCAAATATAGCTTTAAGTAATTTTTCTTCAGGTGAGAGTTGTGTTTCGCCTTTTGGAGTGACTTTCCCAACTAAAATATCTCCAGCCTCTACTTTTGCTCCAACATAAACAATTCCATTTTCATCTAATTTTGATAGAGCTGATTCGCTTACACCTGGGATGTCTGAAGTAATTTCCTCCATACCAAGTTTTGTATCTCTTGTTGTACAAGTGAGTTCTTGGATATGAATGCTTGTAAGTCTATCTTCTTGAACGACCCTTTCTGAGACTAGAATAGAATCCTCATAATTAAATCCGTTCCATGGCATGAAAGCTATTCTCATATTCTGTCCAATTGCTAACTCTCCAAGATCTATTGATGGTCCGTCAGCTATAATGTCACCTGCTTTTACAATATCTCCTTTTTTTACAAGCGGTCTTTGATTTATGCATGTGTTTTGGTTGGATCTTGTATATTTAATAAGATTATATATATCAACACTTACACTATCCCCACTAGAAACTTTTATAACTATTCTTCCACCATCAACTGAATCAACAACTCCGGAGTTATTTGCAACAACACACACACCTGAATCTCTTGCAACTTGTCTTTCTAAACCAGTTCCCACCAAAGGTTTTTGTGGAATAAGTGTAGGTACTGCCTGTCTCATCATGTTTGATCCCATGAGTGCTCTGTTGGCATCGTTATTTTCTAAAAATGGTATAAGTGATGCAGCAACAGATAGAACTTGTTTTGGTGATACATCCATTAATGTAATCATTCCAACGCTTGTTAAACTTGTTTCACCTTGATGTCTTGCTGTTACAAAATCTGATGTAAATTTTCCTTTTTTGTCTAGCTCAACGTTAGCCTGCGCAATATAGTGATTACTCTCCATTATTGGTGATAGATAAATTATCTCATCAGTTACCTTTCCATCTTTTACAACTCTATATGGAGTTTCAATAAAACCATATCTATCAGTCCTTGCGTAAGATGATAAAGAATTAATAAGTCCAATATTAGGACCTTCAGGAGTTTCTATCGGACAAACTCTACCATAATGTGTTGGATGAACATCTCGCACCTCAAAACCCGCTCTTTCTCTTGATAATCCACCAGGACCTAAAGCTGAAACTCTTCTTTTGTGTGTAATTTCGGATAAAGGATTATTCTGATCCATAAATTGAGATAACTGACTTGAACCAAAAAATTCCTTAAATGCAGCAGTTATAGGTTTAGCATTTATAAGATCTGAAGGTTTATAGCCCTCAGTTTCAGCCATTCCTAATCTATCTTTTACAGCCCTCTCAACTCTCACAAGGGCAATTCTTAATTGATTAGCTGTCATCTCTCCAACAGATCTAATCCTTCTGTTGCCTAGATGATCAATATCATCCACAGTATCTTTACCATTTCTTATATCAACTAGTTTCTTAAGAACAGCAATAATATCTTCTTTTGTTAGAACATGAACATCCGATCTATCCTCAATTTTTAATCTCCAATTTAATTTCATCCTTCCAACATCTGATAAGTCATATCTATCCTCAGAAAAGAAAAGGTTATTAAATAAAACTTCGGTTGATTCTTTTGTTGGAGGCTCTCCAGGTCTTAACATTCTATAAATATCAACAAGCGCTTCAAGTTTATTAGTACTTGGATCATTTCTTAATGTATCAGCAATATATGATCCACTATCGATACTATTTATATATAGAATTTTGAAACTAAAATCACTTTCGATTAATTTCTTTAATGTTGTTTTATCAAGTTTTGTATTTGCTGTAACGAGGACCTCTCCTGATTCTTTGTCAATGATGTCTTCTGCAACTGTTTGATCTAAAAAATTATCAAAGTCGATTTCAAGACTTTTATTTTTTTGTTTTTCAAGCTCATTTGCAACTCTTGCGTTTATTCTTTTTCCTGATACAACTTCTAAACTTCCAACTTTGAGATCAAAGTCAAAAGCCTTTCCTTTGAAATTTTCAGGATCAACATTTAAGTAGATTTTCTTATTTTTTATTTCCACATCAAGGGATTCATAAAAAGCATTTAAGATTTCAATATCTGAGAGGTCTAAAGCTTTTAAAATTGCTGTAGCAGGAAATTTTCTTTTTCTATCTATTCGAGCATAAATTAAATCTTTCGCATCAAATTCATAATCCAACCAGGAACCTCTGTAAGGTATTATTCTTGCCGCGTATAGTACTTTTCCAGAAGCATGTGTTTTACCTTTATCATGATCAAAGAACACACCAGGAGATCTATGTAATTGCGATACCACAACTCTTTCAGTTCCATTCACAACAAAACTTCCATCTCTTGTCATAAGAGGAATTTCACCTAGAAAAACACGGTCAGGACTTATTCCTTTTTCTTTAACAGTTTTATATTGTGTATTTTTATCCATTAACCTTAGTTGAAGGTTTACATGTAATTTTGCTGCGTAAGATATACTTTTTAACCTGCATTCTTCTGGAGTATATAAACAATCTTCGAGCTCATAACTGACATAATCGAGCGCAGCATTTTGGGAAGCACTATTGATGGGAAATATTGATCTAAAGACTTCTTCTAAACCTTTATTATCCCTTTTATCAGGATCGCTTGAGGCTTGTAAAAAATCACGATATGAATCAGTTTGTGTCTTAACAAGATATGGTAACTCCATGACATCAGGGAGTGTACCGAATTGTCTTCTAATTCGTTTTTTCTCAGTAAAAGAGTATGTCATTAATTATTTATAGGGCCTTACAATTTTATTATATAAGATTATTTCATTTCTGCTTGAGCTCCTGCTTCTTGCAAAGCAGCAACTAAAGCTTCAGCTTCATCTTTTTTTGCTCCTTCTTTCACAGTTTTAGGAGCACCATCGACTAAGTCTTTAGCTTCTTTCAGTCCAAGATCTGTAGCTGCTCTAACAGCTTTAATAACTGCTACCTTCTTATCTCCTGAAGCAGTTAATACAACATCAAATGAACTTTTTTCTTCAGCGGCTTCATCACCAGCTTCCCCACTTGCAGCGCCTGCAGCGACTGCAACTGGAGCTGCTACTGCTGCAGCTGATACATCAAATTTTTCTTCGATTTCTTTAATTAGATCCACAAGGTCCATTACAGACATTTTGGATATAGATTCTAAAATTTCTTCTTTCGTTGCCATTATATCTCCTTAACCTTTTTGCTCTTTAACACCATGAAGGGTTCTTGCAAACTTTGAAGGAATCTCATTCATGAGAGATGCAATTTTACCCAAAGGTGCCTTCAAAAGTCCAGCAATTTTTGAAATAGCCTCATTAAATGTTGGTAATGAGGCTAATTTGTCTATTTCTGAGCCTTCGAGATGTACTCCATCGACTGATAAACCTTTTATTGTTAGGTTTTCGTTCGATTTTGAATATTTTCTAAGAATTTTTGCTGCTGCACCTGGCTCATCATAAGAAAAACCTAACATTGTAGGTCCTGTTAGATAGTCATCTAAACCTTCGTATATTGTTCCTTTGAATGCTAATTTAACCAATGTATTTTTAACTACAACAAATTTCACGTTTGATTTATGGCCTTCTGATCTGAGTTGATTAGCTTCAGAAACATTTAAACCCCTTGCATCTGCAAGAACTAATGAGCTTGAATCATTTGCAAAACTGCTAATGTCCGCTACTATTCTTTTTTTATCATCTACACTTAAAGCCATTTTTTTATTGTTACTGAAGACATAAATAGATCATTTGATTTATCTATGTAGGAAATTAAGCAAAGCACCTACAGTCTTCGATATCTCAAAATTGAGAAGTGTCAATTCTATACCCTGGACCCATAGTTGTCGAGAGAAAAACACTTTTAAAATATATTCCTTTTGAGGAAGCAGGTTTCAATCTTTTAAGTTCATTAATAAAAGAATCAAAATTTTCTTTAAGTTGAGCTTTTTTCATATTCACATTTGCAATAGTTCCTTGCACTATACCTGCTTGTTCTGCTTTAAACCTAACTTGTCCATGTTTTATTTCCTTGACAGCTTTATCTATATTTTCTGTAACAGTTCCAGATTTAGGGCTAGGCATTAAACCCTTAGGTCCCAAAACTTTTGCAAGTTTAGATACAACTTTCATTTGAGCTGGAGTAGTAACGGCAACATCAAAGTCTATATTTCCATCTTTATATTTTTCTATCAAATCATCCAAACCAACGAAATCTGCTCCACCTTTTTTTGCCTCATCAACTTTATCTGAATCTACAAAAGCCGCAACTTTTACTTCTTTGCCCAAAGAATTTGGAAGAGTTAGAGAGCCTCTTATGTTTTGCTCAGATTTCTTAGGATCTATTCCTAACCATACTGAAATATCAACCGTTTCTTGAAATTTCCTCTTTGGTTGTTTCAGTATTAATTCCAAAGCCTCCTCAGTACTGTAACTTTTATCTTCTTCTAGGGTGCCTAAGGATTTTTTAAATTTTGTTTCTTTCATAATTATTTAGACTCTTCTTCTTTAACATCAGCCGGTGCATCTATAGGTGCTGCTTCTTTTGCTGGTGCTACATCTTCTGATGGAGCGTCTGCTGATACTGCTTCTTCTGGCACTGCTATTTCTTGATCAGAATCTGAAACTCCTTTAATTTCGATACCCATACTTCTAGCCGTACCACTTATTACTTTTATAGCAGATTCAATATCATTTGAATTTAAATCCTCCATCTTCATCTCAGCTATTTCTTTAACTTTTTGTAAAGAAATTCTTGCCACTTTTGTTCTATTTGGCTCTCCACTACCTTTAGGAATTGAGGCAGCTTTTTTCAATAAAATTGATGCTGGAGGTGATTTTGTTATGAATGTAAAGGTTCTGTCCTCAAAAACAGTAATCTCCACAGGGACTTTCAGACCTTTTTCAACTTCCTTAGTTTTTTCGTTAAAGGCATTGCAAAAATCCATTATATTCAATCCATGCTGCCCCAAAGCTGGTCCAACTGGCGGGCTTGGATTTGCACCTCCTGCAGGAACTTGCAGTTTTATTATTGTCATTACCTCTTTTGCCATTCTTATACCTTCTCTACTTGCGAGAAATTTAATTCTACAGGAGTAGATTTACCAAAAATACTTACAGAAACTTTAATAAGATTTTTTTCATAGTCAACTTCCTCAACAACACCATTGAAATCATTAAATGGCCCATCGTTTATTCTCACAGTTTCACCAGATTCAAATATTGTCTTGAATTTTGGTTGCTCTACAGCTTCATCAACTCTATTAACTATTTTATTTAATTCATTTTCAGTAATTGGGCTTGGTCTAGTTTTAGTTCCCCCTAGAAAGCCCATTACATTCGGTGTCTTTCTAACTAAGTGCCAAGTATCATCATCTAGCTCCATCTGTACGAGCATATATCCAGGAAAAAACTTCCTTTCGATTTGTTTTTTTTGACCTTTTTTTAACTCTGTTACCTGTTCAGTAGGAATCATAATTTCACCAAACTTTGAAGATAATCCTGATATATCTATGCGCTCTTCTAGTGCTGCTTTGACTTTTTTTTCACAGTTTGAATAAGCTTGAATGATATACCAGTCCATAATTTAACTCAGAATAAATTTTGAAAGAAATGATAACAATGAGTCTAGACCCCAAAAAACCAAAGCTAGAATCAAAATCATTATTAAAACTACAACAGTCATTTGAGTTGTTTCACCTCTTCCAGGCCAGACAACTTTAGAAACTTCTGTTCTTGCGTCAACTATAAGTTTCATTGCATTTTTCCCAAATTCGGTTCTAGATAGTAGCCCCAAGGAAACAAATAATAAACTACTTAATATAAGCACTCGATATAACAAACCGAGATCCTCTAAGTAAGTGAATAATATAACAGCTGCAAACCCTAATATGAGGGAGGAAATCCAGAGAATATTATTAAGAGTGCTATTCATTGTTAAATGGCAGGCCTGGAGGGAATCGAACCCACAACCTGCGGTTTTGGAGACCGCCGCTCTGCCAATTGAGCTACAGGCCTTTGCGATCTCCTATTATAACCTTCTAAAGAAACCTTTAAAAATTTAGGCAACAATCTTAAGCACAATTCCTGCGCCTACAGTTCTACCACCTTCTCGAACAGCAAAGCTTAATCCTTCTTCCATTGCAATTGGAGCGATAAGTTCGCAGTTAAGTTCATCAACGGTATCTCCTGGCATAACCATTTCAACACCATCAGGTAAGTTAACTTCACCAGTAACATCAGTAGTTCTGAAATAAAATTGTGGTCTATAACCTTTAAAGAAAGGTGTATGTCTTCCACCTTCTTCTTTACTTAAAACAGTAATCTTTGCAGTAAACTTTGTATGTGGCTTCACTGAACCTGGGATAGCAAGAACTTGACCTCTTTCAACGTCATCTCTTTCTGTTCCTCTTAGTAACACACCACAATTCTCTCCTGCTCGACCTTCGTCAAGTGTTTTTCTGAACATTTCAACACCAGTACAAGTTGTTTTTGCAGTATCTTTAATCCCTACAATCTCCAACTCGTCGCCTGTCTTGACGATTCCTCTTTCAACTCTACCTGTTACAACAGTACCTCTACCAGAGATAGTAAAGACATCCTCAATAGGCATTAAGAAAGGCTTATCAATAGGTCTTTCAGGTTCTGGGAAGTAAGAATCAAGAGATTTTACTAGTTCAACAACACTTTCTACGTACTTAGCGTCACCTTCTAAAGCTTTAAGCGCACTTCCTTTTATGATTGGAGTATCATCGCCAGGAAAATCATATTTGGTAAGCAATTCACGAACTTCCATTTCAACAAGTTCAATAAGTTCTTCATCATCAACCATGTCTGCTTTGTTTAAATAGACAACGATATTTGGAACCCCAACCTGTTTAGCTAGAAGTATGTGTTCTCTTGTTTGTGGCATTGGGCCATCAGCCGCACTAACTACTAATATAGCGCCGTCCATCTGAGCGGCACCAGTTATCATATTTTTGACATAATCAGCGTGACCTGGACAGTCAACGTGAGCGTAATGTCTTTGATCACTGCTATATTCTACGTGTGATGTTGCAATAGTTATGCCTCTCTCTTTCTCTTCAGGTGCATTATCAATACCCTCGAAAGCGACTGCTTCACCACCAAATGTATCAGCACACACTTTTGTAAGTGCTGCTGTTAACGTTGTCTTACCATGATCAACGTGTCCAATTGTACCCACGTTTATGTGTGGCAAGCTTCTATCAAATTTTTCTCTAGCCATAATTACCTCTATGTTTGGAGCTCATAACCGGATTTGAACCGGTGACCTCTTCCTTACCAAGGAAGTGCTCTACCTGCTGAGCTATATGAGCGCATATCATAAACCCTAAAAAGCAAAGCTTCAACCATTATATTAGTTTTAAAAAAAACTAAAAGTGGTGGAGGGGGAAGGATTCGAACCTTCGAAGCACGAGGCGGCAGATTTACAGTCTGCTGGGTTTGACCGCTCCCCAACCCCTCCGAGTTGAAGTAGTTATTATCAACTTCCATTTTTGTTAGTCAATACATATATAATTAACTTAATGAAACACTATGTCACTGATAGAGAGTTATTTAAATCCTATCCAGAATCAGTAAAAGAAATAATTTTAGGAGCAGGATGTTTTTGGGGTGTTGAAAGACTTTTTTGGGAAATTCCGGGAGTATGGACAACTTATGTATCCTACTCAGGAGGAAGAAGAGATAATCCGACTTATGAGGAAGTATGTATGGGAGTAACTGGACATGTTGAAACAGTAAATGTTTTTTATGACCAAAAGCAGATCAAATTTGAAACAATTCTTAAAACCTTTTGGGAGTGTCATGATCCAACACAAGGGATGAGACAAGGTAATGATATTGGGGAGCAATATAGATCAGTAATTTTTTGCAAAGACAGCCACCAATTAGATGCAGCAAATATTTCAAAAACAGTGTTTCAAACTAAATTAGATGAAAAAGGATTTGGTCCAATAACTACCGAAATTAAGATTGAAACTAAAACATTTCCAGCAGAAGATTATCACCAACAATATTTAGCAAAAAATCCAGATGGGTATTGCAACCTAAAAGGCACAGGTTGCTTTCTTTAAAATTCGAGAAAGTTAAAGTCAACTTCACTATGAAAATATTATGTTGTAGAATTCAGTCTTCTAG
>CENP01020112.1_pt1 | contig 17643 bp, 14 predicted proteins | sample 361281 | NCBI WGS metagenome assembly CENP01 (sample SAMEA2591122, study PRJEB7988) | marine metagenome | biome: marine biome (ENVO:00000447); feature: deep chlorophyll maximum layer (ENVO:xxxxxxxx); material: saline water (ENVO:00002010), including plankton (ENVO:xxxxxxxx) | depth 70 m | reverse complement strand
GTTACCATCATGTAAATAAGAAATCCTAAAATAAAATTTATAATTACCCCTCCAAGCATTATAATTAATCTTTGCCAAGTGGGCTTTGATCTAAATTCCCAATCCTTTGGTTCAGTTTCCAGCTGTTTAGTATCAAAGCTTTCATCAACCATTCCTGAAATTTTAACATATCCACCCAACGGCAATGCTCCAATACCAAACTCAGTATCTCCAACTTTTTTCTTAAATAAAGAAAATGGCCAATCAAAAAATAAATAAAACTTTTCTACTCTTGTTCCAAATAGTTTCGCAGGAATATAATGCCCTAATTCATGTAGAAAAACAAGAATTGATAAACTTAGAATTAATTGAAATGCTTTAATTAGAATAACTTCCATATTTAATTTTGGTCACCAAAAATAACCTTTTTTATCGTTTGAAAAAAATGGTGTGATAATTGAGTAATTTTCTATTTTAAATTAATTTTACATTAATGAACAATAAAGAATTTTGGAATAGATACAAGTATCTAATTTTGTTTATAATTATTTTTACAATTTCTGGGGTTTCAATTTTTAACATAGCCCTAACACCTGAGAAAAAACTACCAATTTACAGTCCATCAATGGTAAGTTCTGATCTAGTAGATGATGATCTTAAGCATGTTAAAAAATATCACAAAATTTCTGATTTTAATTTAGTTAATCAAAATGGGCAAGAAACAACTCAAAATAATTATGATAAAAAAATATATGTTGCAGACTTTTTTTTTACAACCTGTCCAAATATTTGTCCAATTATGACTGGGAATATGGTTTTTTTACAAAATGAATTAAGTGACCAAGATGTTATGTTTGCCTCATTTTCTGTAACTCCTGAAATTGATTCGGTTGAAGTTTTAAAAAAATATGCTATAGATAAAGGAGTTAATGATAAAAAATGGAATTTAATGACAGGTGATAAAAAACAAATTTATAACCTGGCTAGAAAATCTTTTCTCGTTGTTAAGAATAATCCGCAAATGGATTCTCATGACATGATACATACAGAAAATTTTGTTTTAGTTGATAAAGAAAAAAGAATTAGAGGATTTTATGATGGAACAAAAATGGAAGAAATGAATAAAATAATTTCGGATATAAAAATTTTACAAGATTCCTACAATAAATCTCAATTATGAAAAAATACACATTATTTATTTTTCTTTTTTTTCTAACTATGAACATATATTCCCAAGAATTGATAATTGGAGAGGAAAGAATTGAACCTGGAATAGTTTTAATTTTTGAAGGAGCTATTAAAGACGAAGTTTTCCCAAAAAATAATAATTTAAATATCAATGAAACCAATATTCATATTGAAGCTAGAGTAAATTGGGATACAACCAATACTCCGGTTGGAACACCATCAGGTGGGTTTATTCCTTACATTAGAATAAATTCAAAGATTATTAACACATCAACTGGGCTAAGTACATTCATAGATTTGTTGCCTCACATTAATCTTATTGATAATTTTCACTACGCCAGAAATATTTCACTGCCTGGAAATATTGATGATAAATATGAGGTAATTTTCAATGTTATTCCTCCCTCTAACTATGAATTAAATCTTCATAAGGATTGGAGTCAACAATATGGAAATGGTCTTTTTGAAAGTAAAACTTTTCAATATTTAAACATTGATTTTAAGAAAATTGCTGAAGCCGAAAGAAATTGATTATTTTAACAATCAATTCAAATGAATAAGTGTCTAATTCTTTTTTACCTACTTTTTATTTCTTTAAACTATTCAAATAATAATTTTGAAAACTCTTTGGTTTTTAATTTTATTAAATCAGACACAACTAAGTATTTATTTTTAGATGACAGAATAATAAAGCAAACTTTTAATGTTAAACTTGAAGTTGGAAGAGTTGAAAAACATCCGAATAATCCACTTTTTGCAGAAGATAAAGAATGGGAAATGCGCTTTGACAATTTATATGGTAATGTCATTTTTGATAAAGATGAAAAAATATATAAACTATGGTATAGTCCATTTATTGTAGACTCCAAAAATGTAATCAAAGAAATTGATACAATTACTAGTAATTATGCACCTCCCCCAATTAGAGAAATGGGGATCTGTTATGCTACCTCAGAAGACGGAATAAATTGGAAAAAATCTAATTTGGGACTTGTAAGGTATAATGGAAATAAAAACAACAATATAGTTTGGAGAAGACCACACGGCGCAGGAATTTTTAAAGACTATTCTGAAAAAGATCCTGAAAAGTTATATAAAGTAATTTATAAACACAATCAAGAGTGGAATTGGGGACTTGGAAATGGAAATGAGGGAAATAGTTTAGCTGTTGCTTTCTCTGCGGATGGTCTGAATTGGTCTGACAAAATAAATATTATGGATCTTCCTGGTGATACACATAATAATGCAAATTGGATACCTAATTTGGATAAATATGTCGCAATGACAAGAGACTGGGTTGATGTTGATGGAAAAGAAAAGAAACAACGTGCTGTTATAAGAATTGAAAGTAATGATTTTATAAAATGGAAAAACCCCAAGCAGGTTCTTGTTGGACAAAATTTTAATCTTCAAACCTATGCTATGCCCTACTTTTTTTATGAAGGTGTCTATTTGGGCTTAGTTGCAATACACGATCAAAAATCGGATAGAGTTTGGACAGAGCTAGCATGGAGTCCTGATACAATTAATTGGACAAGAATTGATGTTGGAAATCCACTAATACCAAATTCAGAAATAAAATTGGATTATGATTATGGTTGCGTGTATGCATGCGCAGCTCCAATTATCAAAAAGGATAAAATTGAAATTTTTTATGGTAGTAGTGATTATCGACATAGCAGTTGGCGAAATGGATCCTTTAGCATGGCAACACTAAGAACTGATGGATTTGCTGGTTATAAACAAATTAATGCGAAAAAAGAAGGTATAATCATAACACAAAATATTAAATACAATAACGGTCTTTTAAAAATTAATGCTGATTTTAATGACAAAGGTTCATTAAAGGTTACTGTTTTAAATAAAAAAGGTAAAGAAATAGCGATTTCAAAAACCATTAAAAAAACATCAATGAATCAAATAGTTCAATTTGATAGAAAAATTACCGAAAATAATATTTCTCTTAAATTCACTATTAATGATGCAAAACTATACTCTTTTTTGATTGGGAAATAAACCTTAACTTTTATTAAATTTATATAAACCAAAAAATTATGAAGAAAATATTTTTACTATTAATTGCATTAGTTATTGGATGTGAAACTACTCAAAATAGAGATAATGCAAACTGGGATTTTGATTCTTCAACCGGCGATTATATTCAATGGCAAAGTGATAATGACTTTGCCAATGAAATGACTAATGCAGGTATGGTTCATCTTTATAATATCGAATATGAAAAGGCAAAGATTTTTTTTGAAAAAGCTCTAGAATACGATCCATCTCTTTTTGGTCCACATGTAGTATTAGCTGGGTTATCTCCAGAAGGCTCTGAAAAATCTGATATGCATATACAAAAAGCTAAAGAAAATGTTGCTGATAAAAATGAAACCTCAAAGATTTTTGTTTCACTGTTAGATCTTCCTAGACAATCAAGATGGTGGCCATTACTAGGTCCAGATGTACATGAAAAGTGGTCAGAAATGAGATCAGTTGAACCTAAAGGTAAATTAATTCATTATTATTATTCATTCACAATTCCTGGTATTGAGAACAAAATTAAAGAAACTGAATCATTATTGTCTGAACTTAAAGATGGTGAAGGTGATAGTGAATCTCTTCCAGTTAGTGGTGACCACTCTTACATGATAGCTCCTGCTACAAATTTATTAGGATATTTTTATTATAATATTGGGGATAAGGAAAAATCAAAATCTCTTTTTGAAGAGTATATTGAACTTTATCCAAATGGATATAATTCTTATGATTCAATGGGAGAATTTTACTATAATGAAGGTGATTTTGAAAGTGCTAAAGATTATTATGCTAAAGCTGTAGAAAACTTTTTTGCTGCATCATCAGCAAACGGGAAATTGAGAGAGTTAAATCAAAATTGATTTTTTAATTTATCCCAAAGCAACATCTAAACTCATCATAATAATAAAGCCTGCTACTAAGCCCATTGTAGCCAAATCTGTATTCCCACCTCTTTGGCTTTCAGGGATAACCTCCTCAACAACTATAAAAATCATTGCCCCCGCCGCAAAAGATAATGCATATGGTAATATTGGCCATACAAGTATTACCAGGGCTGCTCCAATGACAGCAAAAATGGGTTCAACAATTGCGGATAATTGACCCCAAAACCACGACTTTTTCCTACTAGCACCTGCTCTTCTAAGTGGCATTGATACGGCAAATCCCTCTGGAAAATTTTGGATTCCTATTCCAATTCCTAGTGCAACAGCAGCGCCAAGTGAATATACATTTGCAAATTCTGGAATAACAAGTGCTCCAAAAGCAACACCTACTGCCAGTCCCTCAGGAATATTATGAATTGCAATAGCAAGAACTAATAATGAGGTTTTTTTTAGATCAGACTTTGGACCTTCCGCTTCCTTCATTTTTCCAAAAATATGTAAGTGAGGTATTGACTTATCCAAAAAAAACATAAAAAGTGCGCCAAGAAAAAAACCTATAGCGGGTGGTAAAAAAGATGGTAAGCTAGATTGGCCTAATTCATTTTGAACCTCGACAGCATGAATAGCAGGTGCGATTAGTGACCAAAAACTAGCCGCTATCATAACACCGCCAGTAAAACCTAAAGCTGCATCTAACATTTTTCTGTTTGAAGATTTAAAAAGAAAAACTAATGCAGCACCAATTGATGTTAATGCCCAAGTAAATAATCCAGCATATAATGCTTGTAATATTGGACTTGACTCCGATTTAAAAAATTCTAAAACTGATTCCATTTATAAAAACTAAAAGTTCACCAGTGCAAAACTATAAAATTATTTTAATTTTTTAATTAAAATTTTCTCTTTAATAGTAATTTTGATAGGGTTTCTAATTCCAACTTTTTAGATGAATCTATTTCTAAATCGTTTATTTGTGAAATTGCAAGTTCAGAGTATTTCTTAGCCAAATTTCTAGATTCTAAATCTGCTTTGGTTTCTTTAAATAATTTTCTTGCATTGTGAATTTTATTTTTGTCTGATGAATTATAAATTTCATTCAATAATAATTTTTGGCTTTTATTTGCATTCGCAAAACACAAATGATAGAGAATTGTTTTTTTATTTTCAACTACATCCCCTCCAATTTTTTTACCAATAATTTTTTCATCTCCAAATAAATCAAGATAGTCATCTTGAATCTGAAATGCTAGACCAAGGTTAACACCACATTTGTATAAAAGATCAGATGTTGAATTATCAGCACTGTTTATTAATGCTCCCATTTTCAATGATGACCCTAATAAAACTGCAGTTTTATATTCAATCATATTTATATAACTTAAATACTCAACCTCATTTTGACTTTCGAAATCAATATCTAACTGTTGACCCTCGCATATTAGTAATGCTGTATCATTAAATAATTTTAATAAAAGTTTTTGAATTTCGTGAGGATACTTTTCCAATAGCTTATAAGATAATATTAGCATTGAATCCCCAGAAAGTATTGCTTGATTCAAGTTCCATTTTGTATGAACTGTTTCATTTCCTCTTCGAATTTTTGATGAATCCATTATATCGTCGTGTATTAAAGTAAAATTATGAAAGACCTCATTTGCAAGAGCTGCAGGAAGTGCATAATCTATGTCATTATTAAATAAATTATTAGATATAATTGTAGCAATGGGACGAATTCTTTTAGATGGAAGTTTTAAAAAATATTTGATTGGATCATATATTTTTGAATCATTTAAATCATGAACAAGTAATTCAATTGAATTATTTATTTTGAGTAAATAGTTATCAAACATTAATACTAATTTACATTTTATGATAATTAAAATGTAGTAAATCCATTAAGAAACTTTGGAAACTTATTTGGTTTTTTAAGTTTCCTAAATTATATTTGCACTCAAATTTTCATAATTGAAGGAAAAAATAATTGAGAAAGCTCAATATCTATTTATATCATTTGGATTTAAATCGGTGACTATGGACGATATTGCAAATGATCTTGCAATATCCAAAAAAACAATCTATAACTTTTTTCAAAATAAAACTGAATTAGTTGATGCTACAGCAAATAACTTACATGATCAATTGGTTAAAGGGATGTCTCTAATTAGAAAAAACTCGAATGACCCAATAAATGAGTTTTTTGAGGTCAAGGATCTTGTTATGGAACATTTACACGACCAAAAGAATCACTCGATTTATCAACTTGAGAAATTCTACCCAGACATTTATTCAAAAGTGAAAAGAAAACACCTTGACTTTATGATAAAATCTTTTGGAGAAGTTTTAAGTAATGGTATAGAATTTGGTCTATTCCGTGAGAACATTGATGTAGATTTTATCTCAAGAGTTTACTTCAATAGCATAAGTGGACTAATGAATCCAGAAATATATCCTTCAAAAATTTATACTCTAGACAATTGTCTTGAAACTTACCGTGAGTATTTTTTGAGATCAATTGTGACGACTAAAGGCTTAAAAAAACTCGATTCAATTTTAAAAAATGATTAAGAAGTATTTATTTATAATTATTTGTTCTGTTTTTTGTAATTGTTTACTTGCACAAATTCAGCATTCATTTACTATTGATGAAGCTGTTGCATTTGCATTAGAAAATAATAAAAACTCTATTTATGCTGAAAAAAATGTTTTAATATCTCAAAAAGAGAAATGGGAAACTATCGCTGTAGGTCTCCCTCAAATATCATCTTTTTTTGAATTTAACAATAGAATAAAAGATCCAATATCACTTATTCCAGCTGAGTTTTTTGGAGGAAATGAAGGTGAATTTGCTGAGATAAGTTTTGGAACTAAGCAAAGTATAAGTGGTGAATTAATTTTAAATCAATTACTTTTTGATGGGTCTTATTTGATAGGATTACAATCAATAGAACTATTTTTACAACTTTCGACCCAAGCTAAAATTAAGACTGATCTTGAAGTTAAAAGACAAGTTATAAATGCTTATGGAAATGCTCTAGTAAGCGCTGAGAGAGTTAAAATACTAATTAATAATTTAAATAATCTTAAAAAGACCTTAACAGAAACTAAAAAAATATATGAAAATGGATTAACTGAAATAGAAAATGTTGAGCAACTTACTATAACAACAAGTTCAATTGAAAATTCACTTAATTATGCTGAAAAATTTGAATTATTATCCTTGAATATTTTAAAACTTTTATTGGGTATTGAACTCAATGATGATTTAATTTTAAAAGATAATATTGAGACAGTAGCAATTAAAAATATTAATCCATCACTAGTTAATCAAGAGTTTGAAGTATCAGAAAATATTGATTATAAAATTGCTCTTAACGCAAGTGAAGGAAATAAGAAAAGATTACAACTCGAAAAATTTAAGTCCTTACCAACCGTGAGTGCTTATATTTCTGGGTCCTACAATGGATACAACGAATCATTTAGAATCACTAATCCAAAACAAAATTGGTATGGTTCCTCACAATTAGGGATTAATATGTCCTTGCCAATCTTTAGCTCGCTTAAAAGAACTGCTTCAACTCAAAAAGCAAAAATAGAATTGGATAAAGCTCTTTTAAATTTAAAAGAAACTAAAAATACCTTAAATCTTGAAGTTGAAAAAGCTAAAAGTGATTATACATATTCAATTAATAATTATGAGACAGCGCTAAAAAATTTAACTCTAGCTGAAAGTATTGAAAAGAAAAATCAAATAAAATTTTATGAGGGCTTAGCATCAAGCTTTGATTTAAGACAAGCACAAAATCAGCTTTACGCTATTCAAAATGAATACTTAGAAGCAACTCTTAAAATTATTGAGAATAAAATTAACCTTGAAATCCTATTAAATAAGTCATGAAAAAATATTTTTATCTTATAATCTTACTAATAATAAGTTGTGATAGCGACAATAAAAAAACGATTGATGATTTAATAAAAGAGGGGAATCTTGAAGAATTACAAGAAAGAAGATCCAGCCTAATTATTCAAAAAGGTCAAATTAATAGGGAGCTTGATGAAATAACAGAAGGAGTTTCAATACTCGATACTGCAAAGAGTTTTGTTTTAGTTAACACTGTTACTACGAAGAAAGAAATGATTAATCACTATTCAAAATTTCAAGGGATTATAAAAACTGATCAAAATATGATACTGTATCCTGAGTTCAGTGGAAGAATTATAAAAGTATATGTTAATGAAGGAGACAGGGTAAATAAAGGACAAGCTTTGGCTAAAATTGATGATGGAGGTCTTTTCAATGAGCTTAAATTAGTTGAAAGTCAAACTAAGCTTACTAAAACAATTTTCGATAGACAATCTAAATTGTGGAATGATAAAATTGGTTCAGAGATTCAGTATTTGGAGTCAAAAACAAATTATGAAATACAAAAAAATAGGTTAGAAAGTCTAAAACAATCCCTTGCAAAAACAACTATTGATGCGCCCTTCAGTGGTACTATTGATGAAATTTTTATTGAGGAAGGAAACTTAGTTTCACCTCCAATGATGCCTGACCAAGGAAATGCTTTTAGAATAGTAAATCTGAATGAATTATATGTTGAAGCTGTCATTCCAGAAAATTTTATTGGTAAAATAAAGAAAGGTGCACAGGTATTAGTTGAAATACCGGTCCTAAATAAAACTTTTAATTCTACAATCAAACACTCTGTTAGTTCAATTAATAAATTATCTAGAACATTCAAAATTGAAGTCTCTGTACCTGAAAATGAATTAGACTTAATTCCGAATTTAAACGTTGAAATTAATATATTGGATTATACAAATTCAGAAGCAATTTTAGTCCCAGAGTCTATTGTTTCTGAAGACTCTGAAAACAATAAATTCCTTTACACTATAGAAAATAATAAAGCCAAGAAAACCATTGTAGAAACGGGTTACACTCAAAACGGAATGATTGAAATTGTTAATGGCTTAAATGTAAATCAAATAGTTATTAATGAAGGTGGAAGGATTGTTAAAGGTGGTCAGAATGTAAAAATCTATAATAATAATGAGTAAGGTAGATAAAGAGTTTAAACCCTCTGTTTGGGCCATTAGTAAATCTAACATCATTTATTTTTTGATGTTTATCTTTTTGGCATTTGGCATTAACGCCTACAATAATCTGCCTAGAGAAGACTTTCCAGAAATAATTACTAGTGATGTATTTATCAGCACTATTAATCCTGGAAACACACCAGAAGACATTGAGAGATTTATAACAGTCCCATTGGAGGAAGCAGTAAAAGGTGTAAGCAATTTAGTTGATATAAAATCTACATCGCTTGAAAATTATTCAATAATAAGTTTAGAATTTGATGAGGAAATTGATATTGAGCTTGCCAAACAAAAAGTTAGAGATGAAATTGATTCAGTAATTTCTGGTGAGGACTGGCCAACATTTAATAATGTAAAGGTTGAACCTGATATATTAAGTATGAGTTTGGCTGAGGAAATGCCAATATTAAACGTAAATATCCAAGGTGATTACCCAACAGAACAATTAAAAAAATATGCCGAAATAATAGAAGACAGAATTGAAAAACTTGATGAAATCAAAGAGGTTGATATTCTTGGAGCTCAAGATGAAGAAATTGAAGTTGCAGTTGATATTAAAAAAATGACTGCTGCAAAAGTAAGTTTTGAAGACATATTAAGTGCTATTGCGTTCGGAAATAGAACTATTGCTGCTGGAAATATTGTTTCTGATGGACAAAGAAGAACTCTTAGAATTATAGGCGAAATTGAAAATCCAAACGATTTAAAAAACTTTGTTGTTAAAAACGAATTTGGTCCAGTTTACCTAAACGATGTTGCGGAAATAAATTTTAAAGAGAGTGAAAAGAAAAGTTATGCTCGTGAATTTGGAAAAAATTTAGTTTCACTTGCAGTTAAAAAAAGATCAGGTAAAAATTTAATAAATGCCGCTGATAAAATTGATTTAATTGTTAATGAAGTTATCAAAAATGAGTTTCCAAACGATCTTAAAGTTGTAATTACCAATGATATGTCCAACAGAATAATAAGTCAAGTTGATGATTTAGTTAATAATATTTTGTTTGGAATTTTTCTAGTTACTACTGTACTTATGTTTTTTCTTGGTTTTAGAAATGCATTGTTTGTAGGATTTGCAATTCCTATGTCAATGTTTATGTCTTTAATGATAATATCGGCGTTAGGTTACAGCTTAAATACAATGATTTTATTTGCCTTGGTTATGGGTCTTGGGATGCTAGTTGATAATGGAATTGTAGTCGTTGAAAATGTATACAGGCTGATGGAGAAAGAAGGCATGTCAAGGGTTGAAGCTGCTAAACTTGGTATAAGCGAAATTGCTTACCCTATCATAGTTTCTACTGCAACTACAGTACTAGCTTTTGTACCACTTGGTTTGTGGCCTGGCACAATCGGTCAATTCATGATCTATCTACCAATTACACTTTCCATTGTATTAGGCTCATCTTTATTTGTAGCTATATTTTTTAATTCAATGTTAGTTTCAAAATTTATGAGCATTGATGAAAAAAATCTTTCAAAGAAAGATTTAATAAGATTAACATACTTTCTTTCGGGGATTGGATTAGTTCTTTTCATAATTGGAGGCGTTTCAAGAGGGTTTGGAACATTATTTATTGTAATAAATATTTTCTTTTGGCTATACTCCTATTACATAAAAGGATTAGCTCTAAAGTTTAGAACAATATTTTTAGGGTGGCTTGAAGATAGATACGAAAGATTTTTGAGATTTGCGCTTCGCGGATGGAGAGCATTTGCTTTTCTTTTTGGAACAATTGCTTTATTATTCCTAACAATGATTATTGTTGGAATTGCTGGTCCAAAAATAGAATTTTTTCCAGATAATCAACCAAATCAAATAATCGTCTACGCTGAATATCCGCAAGGTACTGATATCGAAAAGACCAATTCTATAACAAAAAAACTTGAAAATGAAATTTTAGATGTAATCAATAATAAAAAATATTTTGAGGGAACTTATAACTTCATGGTTGAATCTATGCTTGCTCAAGTTGGAGAAGGAGCTGGTAATCAACAAAATGATTTTGGATCTCAGGCTGATATGCCTCAAAAAGCTAAAATTACAGTTACTCTTCGAGAATTTAAATATAGAAATGGATTTTCTAGTGAAAATTTAAGAAGTGATGTCCAAAAAAAATTGAGTGGTAAATACCCTGGTCTAGCTGTTTCTGTTGAAAAAGATGAAAATGGACCTCCAGCCGGATACCCAGTTAATATAGAAATTACTGGCAAGGACTATCTTGAACTTATACGTACAGCTGAGGAGATGAGAATTTTTATTAACGATCAAAAAATTGCTGGAATTGAGGAATTAAAAATTGATGTAAATAAAAATAAACCTTCAATTCAAATTGAAGTTGACAGACAAAAAGCAGGGGAACTTGGTATAAATCCTAGTCAAATTGGGCTTGTTCTTCGAAGGTCTCTATTTGGAGAGAAAGCTGGTATTTACAAAAAAGATGGTGAAGATTATGACATTAATGTTAGATTTAATAAGGAGGATAGATACGATAAATCATTACTTTTTAACCAAAATGTAATTTTTAAGAATATGAATAATGGACAATTAGTAGAGGTGCCTATTGCATCCCTAGTTAAGTCTGAAAATATTGAAACTTACAGCGCTATTAAGCATAGAAATTTAACTAGAGTTGTTACTTTATATTCATCCATTTTTGCAGGATATAATGCTAAAGAAATAGTAGATCAAATTAAATTTCAGCTGGATGGATTTGAAACTTCAAATGACGTTAAATATAAATTTACTGGCGAAATTGAAGAGCAAGACAAAAACCAAGATTTTCTAAATACAGCTCTTATCATGGCATTAATGTTAATTTTATTATTACTTGTCTTTCAGTTTAACTCCATTGTAAAACCACTTATAATAATATTGTCCATTTTCCTAAGTTTCATTGGTGTGTTTCTTGGTCTAATTATTTTTGATATGACTTTTGTTATAATCATGACAATGTTAGGAATAATTTCTCTTGCTGGTATTGTTGTTAACAATAGCGTAGTACTAATTGACTACACACAACTTTTACTGGACAGAAAAAAAGCTAAACTTAATTTAGAAAAAGACAATATGTTGCCAAAAAATGAAATCTATGAATCAATTGTTAAGGGAGGAAAAGCAAGATTAAGACCAGTTATTTTAACAGCTATCACTACAATTTTAGGCTTAATACCACTTGCAATTGGATTAAATATAGATTTAATGAATTTATTTGTTAATGGTAATCCCAATGTTTATGTAGGGGGTGATAATGTGATTTTCTGGGGACCTTTAGCCTGGACTGTTATTTTTGGGTTAACATTTGCTACATTCTTAACACTTATTATTGTTCCAGTAACATTTTACCTAAGTAAAAGACTCGCTCTAAAAATTCGTAGCTTTAAGCTATACTAATTGATTATTAATTTTTGTTAGATATTTGTATATATGTATCGAACTCATAACTGCGGTGAATTAAGAAAATCCAATATTAATTCAAAGGTTAAACTTTCTGGATGGGTACAAAGAATCAGAAATAAAGGGTTTTTAATTTGGATTGACCTAAGAGACCGATACGGAATTACACAACTTTTTATTAATTCTGAAAATGTTTCCGATGATGTAATTAAAACAACAAAGTTATTAGGTAGAGAATTTATCATTTCTATTGATGGTAAAGTTATTGAAAGGGAAGCTTACAATAATAAAATAGCTACTGGTGAAATTGAAATTTCTATTGAAAATATTGAGATTCTGAACAAATCTGAAATTCCTCCCTTTACAATTGAAGATGAATCTGATGGCGGTGATGAACTTAGAATGAAATATAGATATTTAGACCTAAGAAGAAATCCTATTAAGAACAATTTAATTTTTAGAAACGATTTAAGTTTTGAAATTAGAAAATATTTAAAGGATAATGGATTTATTGATATTGAAACACCTTATTTAATAAAATCCACGCCTGAAGGAGCGAGAGATTTCGTTGTTCCATCAAGAATTAATCCTGGTGAATTTTATGCTTTACCACAATCTCCACAAACATTTAAACAGCTTCTAATGATTAGTGGTTTTGACAAATATTTTCAAATAGTAAAATGCTTTCGTGATGAAGATTTAAGGGCTGACAGACAACCAGAATTTACCCAGATTGATTGTGAAATGTCATTTGTTAATCAGGATGATGTTATCTCAACTTTTGAAGGTTTAATAAAATATTTATTTAAAAACTGCTTGAATATAAATCTCAAAGATTTTAAAAGGATTTCGTATGGTGAAGCAATTGAAAAATATGGTACTGATAAACCTGATACAAGATTTGAAATGGATTTTTTCAACTTGAGTGAAAAAGCGAAAGGGAATGGATTTAAAATATTTGATGACAGCGAAGCTATTTATGGATTCAATGTAAAATCTGGTGCCGAGCTTTCAAGAAAACAAATTGATTCTTATGTAGACTGGGTAAAAAGACCTCAAATTGGGGCGCTTGGACTTATTTGGATTAAACATAATATGGATGGTTCAATTAAATCTTCAATTGATAAATTCTTTGATGCTGATCAATTAAAAAATTTAACCAACTCAAGCCCTGGCGATATAAGTTTCATAATCTCTGGAAATAAGAAAAAAACAATTACTCAATTAGGAGCATTAAGAATTGAAGTAGCTGAGAGGTTTGGATTAAGAAATAATAAAGAATTTGAAGCTCTCTGGGTAACTGATTTTCCATTATTTGAATGGGATGAAGAATCAAAAAGCTATCACTCAATGCATCATCCTTTTACCTCACCAGTTGATGGTATAATTAATGAAGATCCATCTAAAACATTTGCTAATGCCTACGATTTAGTAATTAATGGAAATGAAATTGGAGGAGGATCGATAAGAATTCACAATAAAGAATTACAACAAAAAGTTTTTTCAATTTTAGGTTTTTCTGAAAAAGAAGCTAATGATCAATTTGGATTTTTATTGAATGCTTTTAAATATGGTGCGCCTCCGCATGGTGGTATTGCCTTTGGACTAGATAGGCTTGTCGCTGTAATGAATAATGATGAGACTATTAGAGATTATATTGCATTTCCAAAAAATAATAGTGGAAGGGATGTCATGATTGATAGCCCATCAAAAATTGACAATCAGCAATTAGATGATTTGAATATAAAATTAAATTAAGTTTTGTTTCTTAAAGTTTGTCTATACTTAATTTTTATATGTGATATGATAATCCTTTTTTATGGATTATATATAAAAAGCTCCGATATAATTTTTGGAGAAAAATTAATAGGTATTAGTGTTCTTGTTTTTTGCTTTTTGTTCATGCCCATATTTCTGTATTATAGGTACAGAAATAAAAAATTAGATGATTATTTATACAAAGATTAATTTCCTTTTTCTTTTCTTTTTTTTATAAAAAAAGCATCGATCAAAAGCTTACATTCCTTGGACATAACCCCAGAAGTTACCTTTGTTTTTGGATGTATTTTTGTTCCAAGAAGTTTATATCCTCTGTGAGGGTCACTAGCTCCGTATACTAATCTAAACAACTGAGCCCAATACATCGCTCCAGCACACATCTGACAAGGTTCTAATGTAACATACATGGTGCAATCATTTAAATATTTGCCGCCAATGTGATTAGAAGCCGAAGTTATTGCTTGCATCTCAGCGTGAGCGGTAACATCATTGAGAGTTTCAGTTAAGTTGTGACATCTAGCAATAATTTTATCGTTAGAAACAACAATTGCTCCAACTGGAACTTCATTTTTTTCAAAAGCAACCTTAGCTTCTTGCAAAGCTTTTTGCATAAAATATTGATCTTTTTGTTCCTGATTCATTAATTGAGTTTTTTATACCATTCCAAAGCCAAACCATCCGTTAAACTTGCTATAAAACAACTAACATCTAACAAGCTTGAATACAAATCTGCATTTTTATTTAGATATTCTTTTGGTATACATTCTAAAGCTAATTCATCAAACGCACTAACCTTATCTTCCCTCCAATTGATCACAGAACTTGTAAAAGTTTTTAATAAGAAATTTAATACTTTATAACCCGTAAGTTCTTTTTCGATTACTTCTTTTGATTTATAAACTTTATCAATACTAATCTCGATGATACTATCCATTTGAACTTTATATTTAGAAAGAGTCATAAGAGAGGTTTCCAACTCTCCAGCAAGAATTTTTTCTTCATTTTCAATAAAAATTGTAACCGCCTCATTAATTAAAGTATTAATGGCAAGCGCCCTTAAGTATGAAATTCTTTGAGATTTTAAGCCCATAGAATTATATTTTTTTTTGTCAATAGATTCACTTACAAGTTTGACTAAATATTCTAATGCAAATTCTTCTGGTATCCAATCTAAATTAATACCATCCTCAAAATCAATAAGTGTGTAACAGATATCATCTGCAGCTTCAACTAAATATGTTAAAGGATGCCTGTAATAAAGATTGTTCTTTGTTTTTAAACCGAGCTCCATTGCAACCTCATCAAAAAAATCAAACTGACTTGAAAAATAACCATATTTTTTATCCTTAATATGTTTTGTGGGGCTATCAGGAAGTGAACTCTTTGGATATTTAGTGAATGCTCCAAGAGTTGCATAGCTCAACCTTAGTCCTCCAGCTGAACCAGGTTTACTTTCTGTTAAAATCTTAAATCCATTGGCATTACCTTCAAACGTACAAAGGTCCTTATATTGAACATCTGTTAATTTGTCCTTGTATTTTAAACCATCTCCAATTTTATAAAAATCTCCGATTGATGATTCACCACTATGTCCAAAAGGAGGATTTCCAATATCGTGAGCCAAGCTTGCAGCAGCAACTATACTTCCAAAATCATTTATTTGATAACCATGAATTTGATTTAAGTATGGATATTTTTTTAAAATGTGCTTTCCTACTATTCTTCCTAAACTTCTTCCTACTACTGAAACCTCTAGACTGTGAGTTAGTCGCGTATGAACAAAACTTGTTTTTGAAAATGGAATTACTTGAGTCTTATCTTGAAGCGATCTAAAAAAAGATGAAAAAACTATTCGGTCATAATCAACATCAAATCCAACTCTTGTGTTGTCTTGTTCTGCTCTTAATCGTTTTAAATTATCCCCCTGTCTTTTTAAGGACAATAGATTTTCCCATTTCATGAATGCAATTTAATGTTTTTAAAGGGGAAAAATAATACTACAGTTAAAATACTACAGCCTAATTTTCATTAGCCTTGCAGCAGAACTACTTTTTTCATCTTCCGATGTAATCCAAAATGTATTAGAATCTATTATTTTAACTGCCTCAACCTGTGTTTTACCAATTGGAATCTCATACATTTCAATTTTATAATCTTTTTTATTTTTTAATGAAAAATCTTTAATTTTTAAAATATAGTATTCGTCAAAAGATATTGTACTAGTTAAAATTAAAAGTTCATTTTCTTGGTCATAATCACCTCCTGTTATAATCGATTGTGTATTTAAGCTTCCAATTTTTTTTGCTTCATACTCGCCACCATTTTTTGGTAACGAATAAATATCTGTCTTTTTAGTAGCTCTGTTTTTTGTGAAAATTATAATAAATTCATTTATGGAAATAAGTGCTTCAGCATCAAACTGAGAAAGTTTTTTATATCTAAAATCAATTTGTTCGGGATAATTAAATTTTATAATCTCTGGGTCAATAACTAAATTTTTATCTTTTGGTATTTTAATTACAGATAAATTTTTTCTGGTGTCGTAGTTATTTCCCATGTCAGCAACATAAATAAACTCATCATCTTGAGTAATATCTTCCCAATCATTATTTTTAACTCCAGTTATTTTTCTCTCTGATACAATCTTTCCTTTTTTATTTAAATAATATAGTTTAGGTTCTCCACCTGAGTCATTGTGTGTGATAAACTGGTTGCCTATAATTTCTAAACCAGAGGTTTCATCAATTAATTTCGATAAGCTAATGTCCTTGATGATTTTCTGAGAAAATGAAAAGTTAAAAATCATTAGAGTTAATAATACTATTTTCTTCATTTAATAATTTTGTTCCAATCTACTAATTTAAAATTTTGCTTCAAACCATCATTGTCATCGTCTTGTGCAATAAAAAAACCATTCGGAAATTTTGAGGTACGTATAGATGAAACATCTATTCCATCTGTTTCAGTAGTCCCATCAATTAACTCATTTGAAACTATTCTAAAAAAAGTTTTTGCTTTTAATGATTTTCTATCAATAAGTAAATAACCATTAGAACCTTGAACTGAAGCAATTAAATAACCATTGCCATCTCCATCATCTCTTATTGTCAAACCTTCAAAATCAGGCTTAAAATATTTATTTTTTTTAAAAATCAATTTTCTATCATCACTTAAATTAGGATTAGCATTCAGTTCCCATATTCCTCTTCTTTCTTGACCTATATAAACTTTTCCTTTAGTTTCATCAGCAACTATACCTTCAACTAAAGAGGAAAATCTTAATTTTCT